>Ga0255743_10000041_pt1 | contig 111299 bp, 95 predicted proteins | sample 101ome_19_FD_179950 | JGI IMG/M metagenome (GOLD analysis project Ga0255743, IMG submission 179950) | Coastal salt marsh microbial communities from the Groves Creek Marsh, Skidaway Island, Georgia - 101405AT metaG (version 2) | ecosystem: Environmental > Aquatic > Marine > Intertidal zone >... | reverse complement strand
GTGGATAATTTTTCTATAATTAATATTATATTATTGAAAAAGAGGTATTTATAAAGAATAATTAAACCGATACTTTTACTAAATTTACACTTGTTTTATTCAATTTACAATTGTATATTAGTGTTTTGCAAATAAATAGTTTACGATGTTAAACATAGAGGCCTTTCTAAAACGGTTGGAAGAGTTGATGGAAAATCACCAATTAAATGCAGCTGCATTTGCAGAAAAAATTGGTGTACAGCGCTCCTCTGTTTCGCATATTTTATCCCGAAGAAACAAACCGAGTTTAGACTTTATTTTAAAAATTCAAGCAGAATTTGCTGAGGCTGATTTTGACTGGCTTCTTCTGGGTTCAAAAAAAACGGTCTCCCCCACTCCTGTTTTACCCTCAACAGAACCACTAAAAACAGATTTCATCGAAATACCCAAAAAAACAGCCTCAACACCAAATTCAACTGAATCGGTCCTTGATTTTTCAGATTCTGAGATTATACAGATTATTCAGACGTATAAGGATGGTACATTTCGTGTGTTTTTCCCTAAATCTTAGTATTTTTGGACCCTATGAATCGACTCTTAGGGTTTATTTTTCTTCTGCTCACTTCTTGTTATTCGGTCGAACGCAATTGCCTTCCTTTTCATGAAGGCCGGTTTGAATTTACCCAGATTATCAATGGCGACATGAAAACATCTACTTTTATGCGAGATTCTGTGTTTGAAATTGAGCGTTTTGAAGGGAAGATTGATACAGCTCGTATTCGTTGGGTTAACGATTGCGAGTGTATACTGACCAAACTCAACCCCACCTCAAACCAAGACAAGCGTCCCATTCAAATCAAAATCATCAGTACTCAAGAAAACGCCTATACCTTTGAATATTCCTTGGTTGGAGACTCCAAAAATATACAACGCGGAACCATCCAAAAAATCCAATAACATGTTTACCCCAGACCTGATTTTTGCCTTTTTAACCCTTACGTTTCTTGAAGTCATCCTTGGGATAGACAACATAATTTTTATTTCCATTTTAGCCAGTCGTTTTCCTGAGGCAGATCAAAAAAAATTAATCCGTATAGGACTCCTGATGGCTATGGGCTCAAGGGTACTTTTGCTTATGTGGATCAATTGGCTGGTGCAGATGCAGGTCTCTCTTTTTCGTTTTGATTGGGGATGGCTTAGCACGGACCTATCTATTCAATCTTTAATTCTTTTTTTTGGCGGATTGTTTCTACTGTACAAAAGCACCAAAGAAATTTATGAAAAAGCGGAGCACTTTGACGAACCCAGTACCGCATCCAAAAAAAACAAGCTCACTTTTGCCAATGCCTTGGTGCAGATAGTTTTAATTGACATCGTCTTTTCTTTTGATTCGATTTTAACCGCGGTAGGCATTACAAATGACATCCCCTACGCCCTATCAATTATGATTGCCGCAGTAATCGTGTCCATACTGATCATGATGCTGTTTGCAAGTCCTATAAGCAAGTTCATCAACACCCATCCTTCCCTTCAAATTTTAGGGCTGGCGTTTTTATTGCTGATTGGGTTTATGCTGATTACGGAAGCGGCACATTTATCTCATACAACCATTTTCGGCTCTAGCATAGGATCAATCCCAAAAGGGTATTTGTATTTCGCTATTGCTTTTTCCTTGGGAGTGGAAATGATCAATATGCGGTTTCGTAAACAAAACAGTTAAAAATCTAAACTAAATTGACTAGTATCGTTGTCTGAGGATTTTGTTTCTTCCGCTTCAACTTCGATTTCGTTAACGTTTATTTCCTCTGGAGGCTCATAAGGCAAGGCTTCTTTGAGGGTAATGCTTTTTATTTTTTTATCCGACAATTGATTTCCTAACGCTTTAAACCCCTTGACAGCAATAAAGTCTTCTGCATTGACCTCCATATCGTTTGGCTGGGCTTTTCCTCGGGGTTTTTCAAAGGTAATCGTCAGCACCGGACGTGCCTCAAAGCTGGTAAACACATGGCTCCCCCCTTCTTTGATGTAAGAGTCTTCTTTGTCTTCAGTTTCTATACAAAAACGTTTAAGAAAATAACGCTCTTTTTCTGGATCGAAATGTACCGCAGTGATCGGTTTTTCAGGGATCCATTTTTCAATATGAGTAACGGTGTCGTCAAAATGCAAACTCAATTCGGGGGTTACAACCCGAACCGTTCCTTCTTGGGTGGCAATAAGCAACTTGTCCTCTCCCCTAAAAGCACCTAACAACTCCCCTCTTTCCTCTAAATTCAACCGGCGAATGGTGGTGTCAAACCATATCTTTCGGGGTTTCAACGTAGACACTCCTTTTTCTTTTAATTCAACCTTTCTAACACTGTATTTGGTAACGGTGTTTCCTCTAACAGAACGCCCTTTGATTTGCAAATCTGCAAAGTCCAAATCCCATTTTAATTTTTTGATGCTGCCGGTACTCCTCAAGCTTATGGTTACCAATTCTGCTTCTCCGTTGGGATTGGCTGAAAAATAAAGTGTCTCAGACTGGGTCTTCCCTTGAGTTAAATCGTAGATTTTATCCCGAGTAATGCCCGTAACTGCGAATCGTTTGATAAATGTTGTCCCATTTTTACCGTCACGGTAAATCATGTTGTAAATGGTCCTGTTGTCTTTTTTCTTAAATACGGAGGCATGGAGGATGTTTTTTCCAACAAAAACCTTACTGTCTACTTTGACGACTTGCATTTTACCGTCTTGGGTAAATACGATTATATCATCTATATCAGAACATTCACAAACAAATTCATCTTTCCGCAATGAGGTTCCTATAAATCCTTCGGTTCGATTGATGTACAATTTTTGATTTCGAACGACTACTTTTTTCGCGTCAACCTCATCGAAAATGCGAATTTCAGACTTTCGTTCTTTTCCTTGACCATAAGTCTTTTTCAAATGAATAAAATAGCGTATAGCAAAATCGATCAGGTGATTTAAATTGTTTTTGACCTCCGCAATATCCCCTTCCAACGCCTCAATTTTTTGTTGGGCCTTGTCTAAATCAAATTTTGAGATTCGTTTGATTCGAATTTCAGTCAAACGGACAATGTCTTCTTCGACCACAGGGCGCTTTAAGTGTGCGATGTGAGGTTTTAAGCCTTTGTCAATCGCCGCAATGACCTCTTCCCAGGTTTCAGCATCTTCTATATCTCGATAGATTTTATTCTCGATAAAAATTCGCTCTAATGAAGCGTAATGCCATTGATTTTCAAGCTCTTGTAGTTGAACTTCAAGCTCCAGCTTTAAGATCTGAACCGTGTGATCTGTGGAGATTTTCAACATTTCAGTTACCCCCATAAAATGAGGCTTATTATCTATGATTAAACACCCCAAGGGCGAGACGGAAGTTTCACAGGCGGTAAATGCATAGAGCGCGTCTATGGTTTTATCTGGAGAGATATCATTGGGCAGATGAACTAAAATTTCCACATCAGAAGAGGTGTTGTCTTCTATCTTTTTGATTTTAATTTTACCCTTGTCGTTTGCTTTTAAAATACTATCGATCAGACTGGAAGTATTGGTGCTGAACGGAATCTCGTTAATCACTAACGTATTTTTATCCTGCTGCGTAATTTTAGCGCGCACTCTTACCTTACCTCCTCGTAATCCGTCGTTATAGCTTTGAACATCAATAATCCCTCCGGTTTGGAAATCCGGATACAAAGAGAACTTTTTTCCTTTTAAATGGGCAATACTTGCCTTAAGCAATTCGTTAAAATTATGGGGTAGGATTTTGGTTGAAAGTCCAACAGCAATCCCTTCCGCTCCTTGAGCCAAAAGGAGTGGAAATTTGATGGGTAAGTGTATCGGCTCTTTTTTTCGCCCATCGTACGACAATTGCCATTGGGTAACTTTGGGGCTAAACACAACCTCCAAAGCAAATTTTGAAAGTCGTGCTTCAATGTATCGAGATGCGGCTGCGCTGTCGCCTGTGAGGATGTTTCCCCAGTTCCCTTGCATATCGATAAGCAATTCTTTCTGACCAATTTGCACCATCGCATCCCCAATACTTGCATCCCCATGAGGATGGTATTGCATGGTATGCCCCACTATATTTGCTACTTTATTATAGCGACCATCGTCCAAATCCTTCATGGAGTGAAGAATTCTGCGCTGTACCGGTTTTAAGCCGTCTTCAATAGCAGGAACGGCACGTTCCAAGATTACATAAGAAGCGTAATCCAAAAACCAATCTTTGTACATGCCCGTGACCTTGACTGAGGTGTCATTGTCAAAAGACTCCGTTAAATCCGCTTGATTGGTCTCGTCCATAGACAGCTAAAATAGTATTTCAGACACAAATTTACTTGGGAATGAGAAGGAAGAAATTAACAAAGTTTCGTTGAAAATTAATCTGAGAAAAATCAACTCGATTCTTCTACCAAATCCAATTCAACTTTTAGGTTATCGATGATAAAATTTTGTCGGTCTTGGGTGTTTTTACCCATATAAAATTCCAGCAACTGATCTATTGTAGTTGCCTTATCCAGCATGACCGGATCCAGCCGAATGTCTTCTCCAATAAAGTGTTTAAACTCGTCGGGTGATATCTCGCCCAAACCTTTAAATCGAGTAATTTCAGGCTTACCGTTGAGTTTTTCAATTGCCTCCCTTCGCTCTTGTTCGCTATAGCAATAAAACGTTTGTTTTTTATCCCTTACCCGAAAAAGAGGGGTTTGTAATATATACAAATGCCCTTCTTTGATCAGTTCTGGAAAAAATTGCAAGAAAAAAGTAATCAGCAGCAGTCGAATGTGCATACCGTCAACATCCGCGTCCGTAGCGATCACAATATTGTTATAGCGCAAATCCTCCAAACTGTCTTCTATATTGAGCGCTGCTTGAAGCAGGTTAAACTCTTCGTTTTCGTAAACAATTTTCTTGGACATGCCGTAACTATTCAACGGTTTTCCTCGCAAACTAAAAACGGCTTGGGTGTTGACGTCTCGAGATTTGGTGATAGATCCGCTTGCGGAATCCCCTTCGGTAATAAACAAGGTAGATTCCAATCGGCGGTCTTTTTTTAAATCGGGCAAATGCACTCTACAATCTCGTAGTTTTTTGTTGTGCAAACTTGCCTTTTTTGCTCGTTCTCTAGCCAGTTTTCGTATCCCTGAAAGCTCTTTTCGCTCTTTCTCCGCTTGGATGACTTTCCTTTGAATGCTTTCTGCTATGGCTGGATTTTTATGTAAATAATTATCCAATTGGGTACTGAGAAATTCTACGATATAACTCCGTACGGAGGGCATGCCTTCACCCATTTCCGTGGAACCCAGTTTGGTTTTGGTTTGAGACTCAAAAACAGGCTCCATAACCTTGATGCTGATCGCAGAAATTACAGACTTGCGAATGTCAGAGGCCTCGTAATTTTTACCAAAATGATCTCGTATGGTCTTTACCAGCCCCTCTCTGAAGGCAGACTGATGCGTTCCTCCTTGGGTGGTGTGTTGGCCGTTTACAAAAGAATGGTATTCTTCGCTATACTGTGTTTTGCTGTGGGTGAGTGCAACCTCTATATCCTCCCCCTTGATGTGGATGATGGGATACAGCAAATCTGCTTCGTTGGTGTAGTCCGTTAAAAGGTCTTTTAAACCATTTTCGGAATAAAACTTTTCACCGTTTAGTTCGATGGTCAAACCCGGATTGAGATACACATAATTTTTTATCATGCGTTCCACATATTCCAAACGGTATTTGTAGTTTTTAAATATGCTCGTATCGGGGGTAAATTCTACCTTGGTCCCCCTTCTGCGTGAACTTTCTTCTACAGGACGGTCTTCTTTTAAATCACCATAAGCAAAAGAAGCTGATTTGCTTTGTTTGTCCCGGTTGGACACTACGGTAAAGCTTGAAGACAAGGCATTTACTGCCTTGGTTCCTACTCCATTTAAACCAACCGACTTCTTAAAGGCTCTGGAATCGTATTTTCCTCCCGTATTCATTTTAGACACGACATCTACTACCTTTCCTAAGGGGATTCCTCTTCCGTAGTCTCTGACTTTGACCAGGTTTTCTTTAATGCTGATTTCGATTGTTTTTCCAGCCCCCATGACAAACTCGTCTATACAGTTGTCTAGCACCTCTTTAAGCAAAATGTAAATACCGTCGTCTGGTGAGGAACCGTCACCCAATTTTCCAATATACATTCCGGGACGCATTCTGATGTGCTCTTTCCAGTCTAAGGAGCGTATGTTGTCTTCGGTATAGGTTGTCGTGTTGTCCATTATTTGAGAAGCTAATATAACGCAATGAATTAGAACCATCCCTTTGCAATCCGACCAAGAAATCAACAATTGTCAGATTATTTTTGTTAAAAAGTTCTATTTTAGGCACACTAGAAATCGCTATCTTGAAACGATAAAACTTTCACTTTACAATGACTAACATTCAAAATACCACAGGTCCTTTATTACACATTGTCTTTTTTTGGCTAAAAGAGCCTGACAATCAAGAGCACCGCAGTCAATTTGAAACTGCTATAAAAAAACTCATAGACACCAATCCCCAAGCCATTGCCAACCATTTAGGCAGCCCCGCGGCTTCTGAGAAAAGGGATGTGGTCGACAATTCATTTACCTATTGCTACACCATGAGCTTCCCTGATTTAGAGGCTCAAAACACGTATCAGACAGACCCAACCCACGAATTGTTTATCCAAGAAGCTGCTCACCTTTGGGAGCGTGTTTTGGTCAGCGATTCCATAGCATTATCCTAATTACACCACTAAAACTACTTTGATGAAACCTTATTTTATAGTCTTAACGCTCCTTTCCTTAATTTTTATTCAATGTCAAGAAAACTTAAAAACGCCTGTAGGTGATCGATGGTCTGAAGAAAAAGCGTGGGAATGGCATCAAGAACAAGGCTGGATGGCAGGAACCAATTTCAATCCCAGTACAGCCATCAATCAGTTGGAATTTTTTCAAGAAGAGAGCTTTGATCTAGAAACCATAGACCGAGAGTTAGGTTGGTCTGCAGAATTGGGAATGAAACTGCATCGTGTTTACCTACATAACCTATTGTGGGATCAAGACTCTATTGGGTTTATTAACCGCTTAGAGTCCTACCTCCAAACGGCTGAAAAATATCAAATTAAAACCCTACTGGTACTTTTGGACGATGTTTGGCATCCTGTACCCAAGCTAGGAAAACAGCCCGATCCCACTCCCTTTGTTCACAATTCGGGTTGGGTACAAGCACCAGGAGCGGCTATTTTAGGAGATTCCCTTCGCCACGGCGAATTAAAAAACTACATCAAAGGCGTGTTGCGTCATTTTGCTCAAGACAAACGCGTAGTGGCTTGGGATCTTTACAACGAACCCGACAATGTGGCCAACCAACCCGGTTATGCGGAACTTGAATTGAAGGACAAATACACTTACACCTTTTCCTTGTTAAAAAAAGTAGTTCGATGGGCTCGAGAGGTAAATCCATCCCAACCGCTTACCATTGGCCTTTGGAAAGGCGATCACACCCTATGGGGAACCCCTGAAGCCTTAAGACCTCTAGAGCGCTATATGGTTGAAAATTCTGACATCATCTCGTTTCATTCTTACGACGGCCCTAAAATCACCCAAGAAAAAGTGGAGGAACTAAAGAAATACAACCGACCTCTGATCTGTACGGAATACTTGGCGCGAGGAAATGGGAGCACCTTTGAAGACATCCTCCCCATTTTTAAAGAAAATGGAATACACGCGATTAATTGGGGATTTGTTTCTGGTAAAACAAATACCATTTTCCCGTGGTCCTCATGGACCACCGCTTTTGATTCCATGCCCAAAGTATGGCATCACGACATTTACCGAACGGACAAAAGTCCTTTTTCAGCAAACGAAATCAACTTTTTAAAAAGAGAACTGGCTCAGTAAGGGCTTACAAGGCTGACTATAGAGTGTTTTGGGCTTGGCGAAAATTGTCTATGGCCACAAAATAATCGGGATCTTCCAACACGTTCACGTCACAAATTTTTTCTGCCTTTTTAATCAGTTTTACACAATCAGAAGACAGATGTCGTAAGTGGATGTTTTTTCCTTGTTTTAAATAACGCTCCGTTAACCTATTCACACATTCTATAGCGGATTGATCAACGATACGCGATTCTTTAAAGTCAATAATTACCTCATCCGGATCGTTTTGGATATCAAACTTACTGTTGAATAGCTCTATACATCCAAAAAATAAAGGTCCGTATATTTCATAATGCTTTACTCCAAATTCATCTACATGCTTACGCGCTCGTATCCGTTTTGCATTTTCCCAGGCAAAAACAAGGGAAGAAACGATTACCCCAGCCAATACCGCGATGGCTAAGTCAAAAGCTACGGTTAGTCCAGTAACCAAGATAATCACGAGCACATCGGATTGAGGAACTTTATTTATCACTTTAAAAGTACTCCACGCAAAAGTGCCTATTACGACCATAAACATTACCCCTACAAGGGCTGCAATAGGAATTTGTTCGATCAAGTTTGATCCAAATAAAATAAAAGCCAATAAAGCAAGGGCTGCAACGATCCCGGACAACCTTCCACGCCCCCCCGATTTAACATTGATAATGCTTTGCCCGATCATGGCACAGCCTCCCATCCCTCCAAACAAGCCGTTGAGTGTATTGGCAGCTCCTTGTGCTATACATTCTTTATTGCCGTTTCCATGAGAATCCGTTAATTCATCGATAAGATTCAGTGTCATCAGAGACTCTATGAGTCCAATTGCTGCTAAAATAGAAGCATAAGGCAAAACAAAAAGTAAGGTCTCCAAAGTCCACGCCACTGTGGGAAAATGAAAGCTAGGAAGTCCAGCTTTGATTCCATTTCCGCCGTTAGCCAATATAAAAGAACGCACCGTTTCTGTTTCCACACCCCCAAAAATAACAAGCATGGAAACAACTAAAATAGCGGTCAAAGCGGCGGGTATCTTTTTGGTCAGTAGAGGCAAAACAAACATGATCGCCATGGTGATTCCTACTAACCCTATCATGACCCATAAGGGAGTCCCTTCTAGCCATTGACCATTGCTTTTAAACATTCCCAATTGAGAAATAAAGATCACTATAGCGAGACCGTTAACAAATCCCATCATTACAGAATAGGGAATCATGCGTACAAATTTACCCAGGCGCAATACCCCTGCCAACATTTGCAATGCTCCCGTTACTAATAAAGTAAAAAACAAATACTGCAGGCCCGAGAACTCGGACCCTCCTAAGGCATTTCCTTCTTTCACCAAATGAACCATCACCACAGCCATGGCTCCTGTAGCCCCCGATATCATTCCCGGACGTCCTCCAAAAATTGAGGTTACCAGCCCCATCATAAAGGCTCCATACAGCCCAACGATTGGTGAAACTCCAGCCACAAAAGCAAAGGCTACGGCTTCGGGCACTAGGGCTAGGGCTACTGTGATTCCGGAGAGTAAATCATTTTTAACGCTCCCTCCAGTTGATTTATCGATAAGTTGAAAAGCTTTCAAAGTCTTAATTTTTTGAAATAAGGTGCAAATGTAATAGGATTCAAAAGATTGGCCCCGAGATGTGGAACAAATTTTGAACCTTATTTTGTGGCAGAACGAGCAATGAAGTAGATCGCATGCCAATAGGTAGCGAGTATTGCTACTCCGGATAGAGGAAAGGAAAAATAGAATTTATCAAGTGCGATTAACGCATCTGAAACCAAAAACAAAGAGACCGCCAAACCCAATCGACCCGCCTGCTCCATTTTTGGATTCAATGCCAATGCCCAGCCTTGCCAACTCATCACCACTATGACGGTAAGGTAGGCTAAGACAGGAAACAACATCGCACCCAAACCCTGATATACTAATGCAAATACAGCTGAAGCAAAGAGGATGAGTACTCCAGCCACCCGTGGCTTCCATTGCCATCCTTGACGTTTTACAAAAGCATAAAGAAAGATTAAATGAGCAAGTAAAAAGGAGGCCAAGCCGAATATAAAATAGTGCTCAAAGAGCAAAAACGAATCCCCTATCAGACAAAAGAGCAATCCAATACCCAAGGTATGAGCAAAGCGTGTTAAGTTGGTGTTTTTATACAGAAAAAGATAGGTGAGAATCAATAGTGTACAAAGGGGCTTTAACACAAAAAAAAGGGAAAGACTGAATGAATCCGCACAAATGGCAGCAATTCCAGCAATCAAAATGAGCATTCGAAAAAAGAAAGGGCTGCGCTTCATTGACCCTTAAGGTTTAAACATTAAATCGGAAATGCATGACATCTCCGTCTTGAACCACATATTCTTTCCCCTCAACTCGCATCTTTCCAGCTTCTTTTACCTTGCTTTCAGATCCGTATTGTTTGTAATCCTCATAGCTGATAACTTCTGCCCGTATAAATCCTTTTTCAAAGTCCGTATGTATCACCCCAGCTGCCTGGGGAGCAGTAGCTCCAACCGCTACCGTCCATGCGCGTACTTCTTTTTCACCCGCAGTAAAATAAGTTTGTTGGTTGAGTAAGGAATAGGCCGCCCGAATCAGCTTTGCCGCCCCAGCTTCTTCCAAGCCCAAGTCTTCTAAGAACAGTTGACGCTCTTCAAAACTATCCAATTCATTGATGTCAGCTTCAATACTCACCGCGAGGATTAAAAGACTTGCAGCCTCTTCTGCTACAGCCGCTTTAACCTGATCTACGTAAGCGTTCCCTGTTTTTGCAGACGCCTCATCAACATTACATACATACAGAACAGGTTTGTCCGTAATCAACTGAAGGGGTTTTACGTATTCTAAACGCTCTTCTACTTTCATTTCAAGGCTTCTCACATTTTTGGATTGTTCTAAAGCACTTTTTATGCCATCCAACACCTCTTTTTCTTTGATGGCCTCTTTGTTTCCTGTTCGTGCCGCACGACTTACTTTTTCCAGTTTTTTTTCTACGGTTTCAAGATCTTTTAGTTGCAATTCAATGTCAATGGTTTCTTTGTCCCGAATAGGATCAACAGAACCATCAACATGAACAATATTGTCATTGTCAAAACAGCGCAAAACGTGAAGTATGGCATCGGTTTCTCTAATATTTGCTAAAAACTGATTTCCCAATCCTTCTCCTTTGCTTGCACCCTTTACCAGACCCGCAATATCAACGATTTCTACTGTTGCTGGCAACACGCGTTCGGGTTTTACTAAAGCTTCTAGGGTTTGCAGACGTGCATCAGGCACATTGACTACCCCTATATTGGGTTCTATCGTACAAAATGGGAAATTAGCACTTTGGGCTTTCGCATTGGAAAGACAATTGAAAAGGGTGGATTTTCCCACATTGGGCAAGCCTACAATACCAGCTTTCATATAGAATAATTTTCGGCAAAAATACTCTTTCTTTTACACTTGAATTTAATTCTTACTAAAGAATAGTATAAATTGTACGAATGAATGAAAAACTATTAATCATACACGCAGACGATGCGGGTATGGCTTATTCAGAAAACAAAGCCACCCAAAACGGGCTTCTAGCAGGTTCGCTTAGTTCCACCAGCTTAATGGTGCCTTGTCCATGGTTTTATGATATGGCGCAATTCTGTTTAAACCACACTGAGTTGGATTACGGAATTCATCTCACCCTAACAGGGGAATGGAAAACCTATCCTTTTCGTCCTATAACTCCTGCAGACCAAATTCCTTCATTGGTGGATGCTCAAGGTTTTTTCTATCCAAAACGAGCAGCCATCCGCGATGGAGCTGTTTTAAATGAGGTTTATTTAGAGTTGAAAAATCAAATTGAATTTGCCTTGTCTATGGGATTAAAGCCCTCCCATCTGGATTCGCATATGTATACCCTGGGAGTACGCCAAGATTTGATTGAGCTCTACCAAGCGTTAGGAAAAGAATACCATTTACCCATCGTACTGAGTAAAAAACTCATTGCCTATACGGGTGAGTCTCCTTCAGATTTTAATCTTCCCAAGCAAGGCTGTTGGGAATCCATCCATATGGGATCGTTTGAGGAATTTGAAAATGAGGGGTTATCCCATTTTTACGATCAGGTTTTAGACCAACTTAAGCCCGGGATTTCATTATTGCTCGTGCACCCTGCCTTGGAAAGTGCTGAAATGGATCAAATAACCTTAGATCATCCTAATTTCGGAGCAAAATGGCGGGCAGAAGATGCTGCCTATTTTACGAGTGAACATTGTACACAAAAACTTCGAGAAAATTCAATTAAACTAATAGACTTCCGTCATCCCGAATTGCTTAGTCTTCTGGGTGCATAAATCGTTGCTTTCCGAGTAAAGTTTCTTCAGATTCCACGTGATTTTCATCGGGAACGCAACAATCTACGGGGCATACTGCCGCACATTGGGGTTCGTCGTGAAACCCCTTACATTCGGTACATTTATCAGGTACTATAAAGTAATATTCATCGGATACGGGCTCTTGAAATTCATCACTGTTGACCTCTTTTCCGTTGGGCAACACTACTGCCCCCCTAAGCGAGGTCCCGTCTTGGTAACGCCAATCTTCCGCACCTTCATAAATTGCGGTATTGGGACATTCCGGTTCGCATGCGCCGCAATTAATACATTCGTCCGTAATGATTATAGCCATAGCAATTATCTTTGCTTACATTTACGCAAAAATAAGACCTTCCTCTTTACGGAACAAAGAAATGACAGCAAACTTAAAACGCTTCCAAGCCCTGGTAAAATTAGGCGATTACTTGCGTCATTTTGATGCCCACACACCCGACTACGAAGCCCTAGCTGAATGCATAAAAAAAGCAACTGCAGCCAACGGCTGGTTTACTCAGGAAAACATTCGTAAGGCATTTGCCGATTGGGGAAATGTGTTAACCGAAAAAAAACTGAACTCCTGGGTGCAGGGCTACGATTTTTCTAATGCTATTGCTTCTAAAAAAATAGCCCTTATTCTAGCGGGTAACATCCCCCTGGTGGGCTTTCATGATTTGATTTGCGTCTGGCTAAGCGGACACCAAGGAATCGTTAAATGCGCCTCAAAAGATGACTTTTTACTTCCCTATCTCGCACATTTTTTAGAACAGCAAGCCAAGGAAAGCTGCTTTACTTTTACCAAAGAACCCTTTACTCATTTTGATGCCGTTATTGCAACTGGATCTGATAATGCAGGACGTTATTTTGAACACTATTTTGGCAATTACCCCCACATCATCCGAAAAAACAGAAATGGAGTTGCCGTACTAACAGGCAACGAAAGTGAGGAAGACCTCTGTAAATTAGGACAAGACATACTGCAGTATTTTGGTTTGGGCTGCCGGAATGTTTCCAAGTTGTATGTACCAAAAAATTACGACCTCAATCAAATTTTTGGAGGACTTTACCCCCTATCGGAAGTGATTCATCATGCAAAATATGCAAACAATTACGATTACAACAAAGCGGTCTTTTTGATGAGTGAATTTAATTTTCTTGAAAACGGTTTTATTATTTTAAAAGAAAGTTCAGCGTTTAGCGCACCAATAGCCTGCGTTCATTACGAGTATTATGACGCTCTTGAAGAGCTGAATGAGGCACTCAAAATCCACCAGGATAAAATTCAATGCGTACTTTCCCAAACCCCACTTCCCAATAGCCTTCCCTTTGGTAAAGCACAACAACCCGAATTAGACGATTATGCAGATGGGGTTGACACACTCGCTTTTCTAGCAAAACTATAGTAAATCAAGCCTTTTAATTAGAAGGAAAATTGAAGGGAAATCGTCACCAAGCCAGCTGTTAACAACTCCCCCAAAAAAAACAGTTTAAAAACTCTTGATTTAGTCTGAGAATCGCAATATTTGCAAAAATTAAATTCACTTTATACAGCTATGCGTCTTCATAATTTTAGTGCCGGCCCTTCTATACTTCCCAAGGAGGTAATGCACCAAGCTGCTGAAGCAGTTAAAGAACTCGACGGTTCTAAACTCTCCTTAATTGAAATTTCTCATAGAAGCAAAGCCTTTATCAACATTATGGACGAGGCTTGCGAACTCGCACTGCGCTTGACGGGTTTGGAAGGCAAAGGATATAAAGCAATTTTCCTACAAGGGGGGGCTAGTCTTCAGTTTTTGATGACAGCTTACAATCTTTTAGAAAAAAAAGCGGGATATCTAAATACAGGGACTTGGTCTGACAAAGCCATCAAAGAAGCTAAACTGTTTGGTGAAGTCATTGAAATAGCCAGTTCTAAGGATCAAAACTATAATTACATCCCTAAGGATTACACGATACCTTCAGATTTGGATTACCTCCACCTTACCACCAACAATACCATTTTTGGAACCCAATTTAAAATCCTCCCAGAAACTGATACTCCCCTAGTGGCAGACATGAGTTCTGATATTTTTTCTAGAGCTTTTGATTATTCAAAATTCGATTTGTTTTATGCGGGTGCCCAGAAGAATATGGGTCCTGCGGGTACAACTTTGGTCATCATCAAAGAATCCTTGTTTGGAAGAGTAACCAGAAGCATTCCCTCTATGCTCAGTTATGAAGTTCATGCGAGCAAAGACAGCATGTTTAACACGCCTCCTGTTTTTGCTGTATATACCTCCATGCTCAACATGCGATGGATTGAATCCCAAGGAGGAATTGCTGATCTAGGAGAAAAAAATGCATTAAAATCAACCTTACTTTACGGAGAAATTGACCGTAACAGCTTATTCGAAGGCTTTGCCAACAAAGAAGACCGTTCAGATATGAATGCAACCTTTAACCTCAAAAATCCGGAACTCACCGATGCTTTTGATTCTATATGCCAAACCGCAGGAATCAGTGGACTCAAAGGACACCGATCAGTGGGGGGCTACCGCGCTTCAATGTACAACGCTTTGCCTGTAGACAGTGTCGAGGTTTTAGTGGATTGCATGCAGCTGCTCGAAAAAAATCACTAAACGTATTCCATAAAAAAAACACCTAACCAACCTATGAAGATTTTAGCTAACGACGGTATCTCTCAAACCGGTATAGATGTATTAACTGCCAACGGTTTTGAAGTCATTACCACCAATGTAGCACAAGAACAACTTGTGGATTACATCAACAGCAATAGTATTGTTGGACTGTTGGTAAGAAGTGCCACTACTGCCCGAAAGGAGCTTATCGACCAATGTCCTAACCTCAAACTCATCGGACGTGGAGGTGTGGGCATGGACAATATAGATGTTGACTACGCAAAATCCAAAGGAATCCATGTCATCAATACGCCAGCGTCTTCCTCTGCTTCAGTTGCTGAATTGGTTTTTGCTCATTTGTACGGAGGTGTTCGCTTTTTGTATGACGCCAATAGAAGCATGCCGCTGGAAGGGGAAACAAACTTTAAGGGGCTGAAAAAAGCCTATGCTAAAGGTGTTGAGCTTAGAGGAAAAACATTGGGAATTATTGGATTCGGACGAATCGGACAAGAAGTAGCCCGAATTGGACTGGGTGTAGGGATGAAAGTAATCGCTTCCGATAAATTTATCGATAAAGCCCGTGTTGAGGTTGCCTTGTTTTCAGGTGCCTCTGTAACCGAAGAAATTCAAACTCAAGACCTAGACAGTCTTTTGGAACAAGCTGATTTTATTAGCCTTCATGTTCCAGCCCAAAAAGACTATGTAATCGGTAAAGCCGCTTTTTCCAAAATGAAAAAGGGAGCAGCCCTTATCAATGCTGCCCGAGGAGGGGTGGTCGATGAAGTAGCTTTAGTAGAAGCTCTGGATTCAGGTCAACTGTCCTTTGCTGCCCTAGACACGTTTGAAAACGAACCCAAGCCCGAGATAAAGTTACTGATGCACGATAAAATTTCGCTGACTCCTCACATCGGTGCTGCTACTCTGGAGGCGCAAGACCGAATCGGGGAAGAACTGGCGGACCAAATCGTTTCCTTACTCAAATAAGAACTTTTTGTATTTCAATCGCCTAAAGCAAAAATGGAACATTACGTCTAATTTCCAATTAGTCGTAGTTTTTATTGTTTTCGGGATTACGGGCTCCATGAGTGTTAAGGTAGCCAAACCCATACTTGATTTTTTAAATATACACCCAGAAACCTTTGAGTCGCTTTGGGGAGGGAGTGTCGTGTACTGGATGCTTAGAATAATGGTCGTTTTTCCTGCCTATCAACTGCTGTTGCTTTGCTTTGGAACAATTTTTTTTCAATTTAAATTCTTTTGGGAATTTGAAAAGAAAATCCTCAAACGCCTCGGATTCAAGCGTTTTTTTAAAGACCAGGGGTGACCGATGCCCTAGGAAAGTTTGGATCGAATTAAATTCAAAAATTCGTTTCGAGTATCTGTATCTTTAAACACTCCTCTAAACCCTGAAGTTGTCGTGGTAGAATTCTGTTTTTGTACACCGCGCATCATCATACACATATGGGAAGCCTCAATCACTACGGCCACTCCTTTGGGCTGAAGCGTATCGTTGATACAGTCCAAAACTTGTTCAGTCAATCGCTCTTGAACTTGCAATCGTCGTGCAAACACATCGACAACACGAGGTATTTTACTGAGTCCTACGATTCGTCCGTTAGGAACATAGGCCACGTGTGCTTTACCAAAAAACGGAAGGAGGTGGTGTTCGCAAAGCGAATAGAGCTCAATCTCTTTGACAATCACCATTTCGTTGTAATTTTCTTCAAACATGGCGCTTTGAAGGATTTGTTTGGGATCTTTTTCATAGCCTCCCGTCAAAAACTTCATTGCTTTTGAAGCGCGTTCAGGAGTCTTGAGTAAGCCTTCTCGAGAACTGTCTTCACCCAACAAATGAATGATGTCTTCATAGTTGGTTTTTATTTGTTCCGTAATAGGAAGGGTTTCTATGTTAAAATTATCATTCATAGGAGGTATTTAGATGGTTTGAGAAATACTGTTTTAATTTTTCCATTTTCGGATGTATCACAAAGGAGCAATAGGGCTGCTCTTGATTTCTATTGTAGTAATTTTGATGTCCCTCTTCCGCCTCATAAAAAGGGGTAGCTTCTTTGATTTCGGTTACAATTTTAGCTTGAAAAACCTTTTCTTTAGTTAGCTGATTTACAACCATTTGAGCCGTTTCTTTTTGCTCTGTAGTGGTATAGTAAATCCCAGAACGATACTGCGTTCCAATGTCGTTTCCTTGACGGTTTAAGGTAGTGGGATCATGAGTATTAAAAAAAATCAAAAGCAAATCCGTCAATTGAATTTGACTTTCCTCATATTGAATGGAAATTGCCTCGGTATGGCCCGTACGTCCTGTACATACTTCACGGTAGGCGGGATTTTTTACATGACCGTCAATATAACCCGGCTGTACGTTTACCACCCCTTTTATTCGTTGGAATACAGCTTCTGTACACCAAAAACAACCTCCCGCAAAATAAATGGTTTTGATCAACTTTTTTTTTGTTAAGTTAAACAAATATACATAAAGTATAGGGTAAATTGAATGTTTGTATAGCTTATTTACCTCAAAACATCCGTATTTAGTGATTTTATCAAACAATTGTTTAATGCTTTTTACTAGAAGAGACGGATGAATAAAAAAGAATTAAATTTGAAACGTTCTTATGAAGCCAGTATTACAAGCCGTTCAAATTTCAAAAAACTACGGTGAACTCACCGTATTAAAATCAATTGATCTGGAGATCAAAGAAAAAGAGGTGGTAACCATCGTAGGCCCTTCCGGTGCCGGAAAAACTACCCTTCTGCACATCCTAGGCACCCTGGACCGCCCCAATCCAAATCCCAGTAGCCAAGTACTCATAAACGGAACCGACACCACCCTACTCCATGACAAAGCCTTATCTCAATTTAGAAATCAGCACATGGGCTTTATCTTCCAATTTCATGAGTTACTCCCTGAGTTTACCGCTTTAGAAAATGTGTGTTTGCCCAGCTGGATTGCTCATACGGATACTAAAGCAGCAGAGCAACATGCGCTGGCTCTCTTGGAGCGATTGGGATTAAAAGACCGTGCAAATCACAGACCTATGGAGCTTTCGGGAGGAGAACAGCAGCGCGTTGCCGTAGCAAGAGCTTTAATCAACAATCCCAAGATCATCTTTGCAGATGAACCCAGCGGCAATCTGGATTCGGAGAATGCAGATCAACTTCATGATTTGTTTTTCCAATTGCGCGATGAGCAAGACTGCAGTTTTGTGATAGTTACACATAATAAAGAATTGGCAAAACGAGCAGATCGAAGCATAAGCATCATAGACGGGGCCATAGAAAGGTGAATCCAACAGAACTCAAAGAATTTTTAGACTTTAAGGCAGCTACATATGAGCAGCCCCATTTTTTGGAACAAGACCCCATACAACTGCCCCATCGTTTTCAAAAAAAAGAAGACATTGAAATTACAGGATTTTTAGTGGCTACTTTCGCGTGGGGAAATCGACTGAGCATCATCAAAAGCGGTATGCGTATGTTGGAGCTGATGGGAAACGATCCCTACCATTTTGTGATGGAACACAAACCCAAGGACCTGAGCCACTTGGACTCCTTTGTTCACCGAACCTTTAACGGAACCGATCTTTGCTACTTTATCAAAGCATTAAAGCATATATACAGCACACATGGAGGCTTGGAAACTGTATTCTCTAAGCAGCTTCAGAACGAAAGACTGGATCTAACTATTCATGAATTCAGAACTGTTTTTTTTGAACTACCCCATGAAAAACGGACTGAAAAACACCTTTCAGATCCTTTGAAGGGCTCGGCCGCCAAACGAATCAATATGTTTTTAAGATGGATGGTGCGGGACGCTAAAAAGGGAGTCGATTTTGGTCTTTGGAAAAAAATCACTCCAGCTCAACTCTCTTGTCCCCTTGACGTTCATAGTGGAAATGTAGCTAGAAATTTGGGATTACTCAAACGCAAACAAAACGACCAAAAAGCTGTAGCAGAATTAGACAAAAGATTACGCAGTTTTGACCCTAACGATCCTGTGAAATACGACTATGCTTTATTTGGCCTAGGAGTCTTTGAAGGAATGAAATGATTGGCTAGTGTTTTTTGACTTGTAAAGCTCTAGGCAGTAAACTACCTTTAACCGAAAACTACCCATGTTGAGCCGTTTTTTTAAAAACATAGGACCGGGACCTTTAGTGGCTGCCGCCTTTATTGGCCCTGGAACGGTTACACTCTGTACTTTAGCGGGGGCAGCCTATGGATTCCAATTGCTTTGGGCCATTTTAATATCCATCGTAGCCGCTGTAGTTCTACAAGGGATGGCGGTTCGCATTGGACTAATTGGAAGAAAAAGTTTGATTGAGGTCATCAGAGAAGAAATCAATATTCCTTGGATGCGAACCGGAATATTGATGCTTGTTTTCGGTGCCATAATGATCGGCAATACGGCCTATGAAGCGGGCAATATAAGTGGGACTGCATTGGGTTTGGAAACTCTTTTAGGAACGTTTACTTCTACAATAGCCGGGAGGAGTATAAAACTTTACCCCATCCTTATCGGCATTGCAGCAGCAGCTTTGCTGTGGGTTGGCAAGTACAAAATTCTTGAACGAAGTCTTATTGCCCTTGTCGTTATCATGAGTTTATCCTTTTTGGTGACGGCAATTGCTACGCGACCCTCCTTAGCTGAAATCGGTGCAGGTTTGTTTCAATTTTCCACGCCCCAAAACAGTCTTTTGAGTATCATAGGGCTCGTAGGCACTACCATTGTGCCCTATAATTTGTTCTTGCATACCGAATTGGTTCGCGAAAAGTGGTCTACAAAAAAAGACCTCCCTCTAGCGTTAAAGGATATGCTGATTGCCTTAACCTTGGGGGGATTGATTTCGCTTAGCATCATCATAACCGCTGCAGGTGTACAGACCACCACCATCACCAATGCGGCTGATTTGGCCTTGGGCTTGGCCCCTGTTTTTGGCGAGGGTGCCACCTATTTACTCGCAATAGGTTTGTTTGCTGCAGGCATCACCAGCTCCATAACCGCACCTTTGGCAGCGGCCTATGTGGTTTGCGGTTGTTTTGGATGGAGTACAAACCTGCGCTCCCAAGCGTTTAGGCGCAGTTGGGCCTTAGTGATCCTTTTTGGAATGCTCTTCGCCTCAACCGGCTTACAATTCATTTTAATCATTCAATTTGCGCAAATCGCAAACGGACTCTTATTGCCCCTTATAGCCGCCCTACTCTTGTGGATCATGAACAAAGCCAGTTGGTTGGGGGATTCAAAAAACAAAGGATTTCAAAATCTGTTGGGTGCTTTGATCGTAATAATTTCCCTATTTTTAAGTATTAAAACCCTAGGTTCGGTATTTCAATTTTTTTGATGAAAAATACGCTTAACATCAATGCAGATGTGGGAGAGGGAATGGGAAATGACGCTTTCCTTATGCCGCTCATACAAGCATGTAACATTGCCTGCGGGGGGCATACTGGAACTGCCCTTGAAATTCAAAAAACAATAACACTTGCCCAAAAACATAAGGTCAAGATAGGCGCTCATCCCGCTTATCCCGATCCTGTAAATTTTGGCAGAAAGTCACTGAAGATGGACAAAAAAACGCTTTACCAAACCTTAGAGCAACAGCTCAGCCTGATGCTTACTCAATTGGCTGGTGAACAACTTCATCACGTCAAACCGCATGGTGCGCTTTATCACGATTGCATTACCAATGAAACGATTGCAGGCACTTTGCTAGAGGTGGTTGAGCTTTTGTGTCCAGATTCCCTTCTTATTACCGCCTCGAATGGAGCCTTGGCTCAACTCGCTCAAAAAAAAGGCATTGAAGTTTGGAATGAGGCGTTTATTGATCGTGGCTACAATGACAACGGCCAACTTCTCCCTCGTACAGCGCCCCATGCTCTGTTGGATACCCCCGAGGCAATCTACGAGCGAATCAAAAACTTGGTTTACGCTAAAGGCGTCTATTCCGATGGGGGAAATTGGATCCCCTTAGAAGCCAAAACCCTTTGTTTACATGGTGATACTCCCAATGCGGCCTCAAATTTAAAAAGTGCATTGGATCGGTTTTGGGAAAATGAAATGAAAAAATGAAAAGCGAACTTCCCTTTCGATGTTTTACCCTCCATCCAAAAGTGGTGCTTTTAGAATGGAGCACTTCCCCTGACGCTGCTCTATTGCAAAAACTTATTGGCTTTCAAAAAGCAATCCTAAAAGAAGTTGACGAAGTGGTTCAAATCACTCAAGGGTACTGTTCCTTGATGCTTTATCATAAAAGTGAAGTTCATTATATAGAAAATTATGCAAACAGACTTTACGCTCTTTTTGAGTCGCTTACTGCACCCATACGCACAAAACAAAAAACATGGGAAATCCCCGTATGCTATGAAGAGGAACTGGCACCTGATTTAAAATCATTGGCAAAACAATTGAAAATGAGCACTGCTAAACTGATCCACACCCATACCTCCGTGAGCTATCAGGTGTACTTTATTGGATTTTTACCGGGTTTTTTATACTTAAGTGGTTTGCCTAGTGTGCTGGAATGCGACCGAAAGGCAAGACCAATCCCTAAAATTGAGCGTGGAAGTGTGGCCATTGGGGGCAAACAAACAGGAATTTATCCCTTAGACAGTCCAGGAGGGTGGCATCGCATTGGAAAAACGCCTTATCCGCTGTTTGACCCTAAAAAGAAAAAACCTTGTTTTGCCCAGGCAGGAGACACAATCCAATTTAAATCCATTTCAAAATCAAATTATTTTGCTTTGGAAACTCAAAGAGCAAACGGAACCCTTGAAATACTACCCTTATGATCGAGGTACTTCTTACAGGAATTCACAGCAGCATTCAAGATTTAGGACGATTGGGCATGCAAAACCTGGGAGTCCCTATTGGGGGAGCTATGGATCAGAACGCCATGCAATTGGCCAACCGTTTGGTAAACAATCCTTTGCAATGTGCAGTACTCGAAATGAGTTTTAAAGGTCCCAAACTGCGTTTTCACCAACCCACGACTCTCGCCCTTGCTGGAGCTGATATGAACGCCCGATTAAACAATGAACCCATTGATAACCTTACCGCCATTCGAATCAAAGAAAAGGACATCGTACAGTTTGGAACGGCTCATCAGGGAAAACGATGTTATCTAGCCGTTGCAGGAGGATTCAAAACCCCCAAATTACTCGGCAGCAGGAGTCAATACCTAGGAATAACTCCAGAGGCAACGATTTGTAAAAACAAACTAATTCCTATTGATACTAAAAAAATTAATTTTAGAAAAGGAGCGCATATTGCAGCACATCCCAAAGCCTGCCATAAAATCCAAGTATACCAAGGCCCTGAATACCATTTACTTCCTAAAAGAGCCCAAGAACAACTGAATGAGCAATCTTTTACTATTTCTGTAAACAATTCAAGAATGGCGTATGTATTAGAAGAAAAATTAACCCATCAACTCCCCTCTATTTGGACGGCTCCTGTTCTTCCTGGAACGGTTCAATGTACCCCCGACGGCACTCTAATCATTTTGATGCGAGATGCGCAAACCACCGGAGGCTATCCTCGAATACTCCAGTTAAGTGATGCAGGAATAAATCAATTGGCACAAAAGTCGACCCAAGATCGTTTTCAATTTGAGCTAACGGAGGTCTGATATATTCAAAATAGTTTATACTTTTGTACGGATCTGACGTAAATGAAGATACTTCTTAAAAACGCTACTATACTCCACGAAAAAAGTCCTTTTCACAATCAAAAAAAGGACGTATTGGTCATCGATGGAATCCTTAGCCAAGTAGAAAATCAGATTGAAGCAGACGATGCCGAACGCATAGAAATTGAAGACCTTCATCTTTCCTCAGGATGGTTTGATCCGAGTGTTTCTTTTGGTGAGCCCGGTTTTGAAGAACGTGAAACCCTGGCCAATGGACTCCTAACTGCTGCAAAAAGTGGATTTACCCATATTGTACTCAATCCCGATACGCATCCCGCGTTAGATTCGTTGACCGATGTTAGTCATCTCTTACAACAAGCCCAAGGACAGACCACTACATTACACATCAGCGCATCCCTGTCGGAAGCCTCTAAGGGAGAAAATTTAGCCCCACTCTACGAAATGCACAAAGCAGGTGCCGTTGCTTTTGGAGATTTTAATCTTCCACTTACTAATCCCAATCTCCTCCGAATTGCACTGGATTATGTACAGAGTTTTGATGGTTTAATTCAAGCCTATCCTTTGGATTCCAATTTATCAAAGGGAGGGCAAATGCACGAAGGAAACATCAGTACCAACCTCGGGCTGAAGGCCATACCTCCTATTGCGGAAACCAGCACCTTAGCTAGAGACCTTCAACTTTTAGAATACACTCAAGGGCGCATGCACATTCCTTACCTCTCCTCTGCATCAAGTGTTGATTTAATTCGTCAAGCAAAGAAAAAAGGGCTTAAGGTAAGCTGTGCTGTAGGCGTTGCACACTTGCATGCTACCGAGGAAAATTTAATGGATTTTGATGCGAATTTTAAAGTTATTCCTCCGCTGCGAAGCAGCAAAGATCAGCGGGCCTTACGAGACGGCTTGTTGGACGGAACCATCGATATGGTTAGTAGTCTTCACCAGCCCCTGAATCCAGAACTGAAAGACTTGGAGTTTGTTCGAGCAAAAGAAGGAAGCATTGGACTTGAGGCTGTATTCGGAATTTTACTCCATTACTTTCCCTTGGAAAAAGTGATCTCTTTTTTAACTCGAGGAAAAAAAGCATTCAAGATCAAAGATTCTGGTTTTGAAATTGGAAGTCCGGCAGACCTGACTTTATTTTCACCTAAAGGCAGTCGAACACTAGAAACAACGGATCTGTATTCAACCTCTAAGAACTGTCTTTTTATCGGAAACTCAGTCAAAGGTAAAGTATGGGGAAGTCTTAGAGGTGAAGCCTTTCAGCTTAACGATTAATCTTTCATACAAATGCTTGAATACCGCATTCGAAATGCAACGTCTTCCCAAAACAAAGTTTCAGCAGCTCTTATTCTGATTCATGGATACGGCAGTTATGCTGATGATTTGTTCAGTTTTGCACCTTATTTACCCAAAGAATGTACAGTGATAGCCCTACAGGCACCTTTGTCCTTAGGACCTAACAGTTATGCTTGGTATCCACTTCAAATGAATCCTTCAGGAGAACTAACTTCTGAAGTTGAGGCAGCCTGGAGTGCGGTTCAGTTAATCGTTGATACCATTGACGAACTAATCTACAAACATTCTCTTGATCCGCAAGACGTCAGTTTGTTGGGGTTCAGTCAAGGTGCAATTTTGAGTTGGGCAATAGCCTACCATCATTCGGATAAAATTAGAAGAATAGTCGCTTTAAGCGGAATGGTTCACGAAAGCATAAACACCAGTGCGCCTCCCAATTTTATAGCTTATGCAAGTCACGGCATCCAAGATCAGGTAATTCCTATAAGTCAAGCCAGAAACACTATTTTACCGTTGAGTACACAACACGACGCCATCTCCTACCAGGAGTTTGAAGACGGGCATAATGTCTCACAAGAGAATTTTTCTCAATTCCTCCAGTGGCTAGAAACAACTGCTCTATAGGGGGTGAATGGTTGAGGCAAGGGACCTAAATTTAAATCCTTCAGGAGTCTTAGTATAGCTTAATAAAGCCTGCCCCCAATGCGAACTGCTGCGAAAACCTATTAAAATCCATTCCGAATTGACCTGTTGAATTGCATCGATTAAGAAACGCTCCTCAAGAGGAAGCACCTTTACCAATTTTTCCAACCCCCCTTGGACATTTAAGGACATCAGTTCCGTTTTTAAGGTTTTAAGTTCAGCACTTTGCTTTTCATCCACACTAAAATATTTCTGCAAGGAAAGGGTTTGTTTCAAACTGGCGATTGAATCCTTTAATTGAAGTTGCAAACTGTTTTGATTTTGAATCAACCGGTCTTGATGATTCAATATTTTATTGGTGTTGATCAATTGAAAAAAAAGGATCACACATACAAAAAGAAAGAGGTAAAAAACGATTTTAAATTTCATGGGATTTAATTGGAACTAACGGTTAAGGTATCATAAGCTAAGAAAACATTGTCTGGAAGGGCTTTACTCACTTCCTCGTGGAACCCCATTAAGTGACTGATGTGTGTCAAATAGGCTCGTTGGGGCTGAATTTTTTCGATCATTTCCAAGGCCTCTTCTAGATTCAAATGGTTGGGGTGGGCTTCAATTCTCAGTGCACTTAAAACCAGTACATCAAGATTTTTTAATTTTTCTCTTTCTTCTGCTGTAATGGTTTTGACATCGGTTAAATAACAAAAATCATCAATTCGATAACCCAAGACGCTAAGGGTATTGTGATATACTTCTACCGGAACTATGGTTTTTCCCTTAATTTCAAAAGGAGATTGAGGATCAATAATATGTTGTGCTACCGAGGGCGCACCCGGGTATTTATTTTCAGCGGAAAAAATATAGCCAAAACGTGTGTTTAAGTTCTCCATTACGCGTGGGCTTCCATAAACAGGAATATCTCCTTGCCTAAAAAAAAACGGACGGATATCATCCAGACCCGCCGTATGATCCGCATGCTCATGGGTAAATAAAATCGCATCCAAATGACTGCAATCTGTTCGCAGCATTTGTTGTCGGAAATCAGGGCCGCAATCAATAACCAGATGGGTAGTGTCCCATTGAATCAATACGGAAACACGGAGTCGTTTATCCTTGGGGTTTTCACTTAAACAAACGGGATGCGTACTTCCTATGATCGGAATGCCTTGAGAAGTTCCCGTGCCTAAAAAATGAATTGTCAACATCTAAAAACAAAGGTACCGTTTTGCTTTTTACATACCATGGAACTTTGTACTTTTGAAGCAACAATACACAGGATGAGCGTTACACTAAAAGGAGATCACGGTTTCGACAACAAACCATCCATCGATGCCAAAGCACTTCGAATTAATCTCAACCCCTACATTTATGGAACTTTTGCCGAAATCGGTGCCGGTCAAGAAGTGGCCCGTCATTTCTTTAAGGTAGGCGGTTCTTCAGGTACCATAGCGAAAACTATTAGTGCTTACGATAAAAATTTTAGTGACACCATTTATGGAGAAGAAGCCGATGGACGTTATGTGACGGAAACCCGTTTGGATAAAATGATGACGCACGAAATGCGTTTACTCAAAAAACGAATTCCCAAAGAAGACCAGCCCAACAAAATGTTTTTTACCCTAGCCAATACGGTAGCTACCATAGATTTTGCTAAAAAATTTAAAGGACACGGCTGGATGGGTATCCGATTTCAGATTGAACCCGAAGGTGCTTATAATGAAATTGTACTCCACGTTCGCTTTCATCAAACCGAAGCCCGTCTTCAGCAAGAAGCCTTAGGCTATATGGGTGTAAACCTCGTTTATGGCGCATTTTACAAACACCACAACCCTAAAAAGCTTCTACGCTACCTCTACGATGGCATTGACAGTGATGCCATAGAAATTGATACGGTAAATTTTTCAGGGCCTCAATTTAAATCGGTGGACAACCGCTTGATGAGCCTTCAACTGATCCGAAACGGCATGACGGAGGCGGTGATGTTTGATCCGCACGGCAACAATGTATTGCCTGCTCGTATGCTATACAAGAAAAACATTCTGGCCTTGAGGGGAAGTTTTAGACCGGTTACCAAGGTCAACATCGACATGCTTGAAAAATCGTACGAGATTTTTACCAAGGAAGAAAATGTGGAAGAAAGTAAAACAGAGGTCATCTTTGAAATCACCCTTTCCAACTTAAGAGCGCAAGGTGAAATTGACGAAAAAGACTTTATGGACCGCGCGAAACTCCTTTGTTCGCTGGGCCATACTGTGATGATTTCAAATTTTAAAGAATACTACAGATTGGTTGATTATTTCTCCCATTACACCAAAAAGCAAGTGGGTCTTGCCATGGGGGTAAACAACTTCGTCGATATTTTTGACGAACAATACTATCAAGATTTAAGCGGTGGGATACTGGAAGCCTTTGGAAAAATGTTTTACAACAACCTTAAAGTTTACCTCTACCCCATGCGCAATGAAGAAACAGGAGATATTATTGACAGCAACAACCTCAAATTGCATCCGCGTATGAAAGATTTTTACAAATTCTTTAAATACAACGGTAAAATCGTCGATATCTTCGACTATGAGGAAAGCTACCTCAACATATTTTCAAGAGAAATTCTTCAACGGATTAAAAACAAAGAGCAGGGCTGGGAACAAGACCTTCCTGTCGGTATAGCCGAAATGATAAAAAACAATGAAATGTTTAGTTATCAGGGCTAAGGAGTAATCTTTGTTCTGCTTCCCTCTACTGCACCCCCACTTTCGGCTTCAGCACGAGTTTAGTTTAAATAAAACCAGGCTATTCCAATACCTGAGCGGCATGGTCTTTGGTCTTCACCTTGTCAATTACACGCTCTACCACTCCAGCTTCATCCAGTATAAAGGTTTTTCGATGAATGCCCTCATATTCTTTACCCATAAACTTTTTAAGCCCCCATACACCAAATGCGTTGATGACCTCTTTTTCAGTATCGGCGAGTAACGGGAAAGGGAAATCAAATTTATCTGCAAAATTCTTCTGTGCCTTTTCTGTATCAGCACTTATCCCTAAAAGTACGTAACCGGCTTGGGTCAATTCAGCATAATGATCTCTTAAATCACAAGCTTCTGCAGTACATCCAGGTGTATTGGCCTTAGGGTAAAAAAAGACTACAACCTTAGAACCTTTATACTTTTCAAGAGATTGGGGGTTGCCCAAATGATCGTTTACGGTAAAGGGTGGGACTTTGTCCCCAACTTTTAATGTATTCATAATTCATAGCGTTTTGTATTTTCGAATATAAAAATTCTCGATGACAAAAAAAGAAAAAGTTGCTTTCGCTATGGAAACCTTGGAAAGATTATATCCAGAGATCCCCATTCCCTTAGATCATAAAGACCCCTATACCTTATTGATCGCTGTACTCCTTTCAGCACAAAGTACGGATGTTAGGGTAAATCAAATCACTCCCATTCTTTTTGCAAGAGCCTCTACCCCTACTGAAATGGTAAAACTTAGTGTAGAAGAAATTCGAGAAATCATTCGTCCCGTAGGATTATCGCCTATGAAATCCAAAGGGATCCATGGACTGTCTAAAATCTTACTCGAAAAACACCAAGGAAGAGTTCCTCAAGATTTTGAAGCCTTGGAAGCCTTACCTGCTGTTGGACATAAAACCGCGAGTGTAGTTATGGCTCAGGCGTTTGGTGTTCCCGCCTTTCCCGTGGATACCCACATACATCGATTGATGTTCCGATGGGGGTTTTCTAACGGTAAAAACGTAGTGCAGACGGAACGAGATGCCAAACGATTGTTCCCTAAGGAAAAATGGAATGACCTCCACTTACAAATTATTTGGTACGGAAGGGAATACAGCCCTGCTCGTGGTTGGAATTTAGAAAAAGACCTCATCACTAAAACCATAGGACGCAAGTCTGTTTTAAAAGCTTACGATAGCAAGTTTAGTTCTTGAGTAAATCCAATGCTGATCTACTTACTCTGCTACTTGAATAGGATTTTGAATAAGCCAAAATTCGATCCAAAACGATTTTTCGAGGCTTATTAAGTTTGAACTCCAATGCTGTTTTTGAAGTGTAATTTTTTGCCATTCACTGATTTTTTTTGTTTTAAACGGCAAAAAAGACAAACTATTGCTTCAGGTACTTAAAACCATCTGGTTTTCCGCAATTAACTTTCTGAGGTTGATTATTGCATACCGCATTCTCCCAAGTGCAGTATTGATACTCACGTTGGTGTTTTCTGCAATTTCTTTAAAGCTCATGTCGCGATACAAACGCATAACCAATACCTCTTTTTGGTCTTCGGGCAGCTCTTGTACCAATTTTTGTAAATCTTTCACTACCTGATCTTGAGCTAAGCGGTGTTCTGCATTGGGTGTATCATCAGAAAGAAATTGGAAAATGTCGAACTCTTCTGTAGTCCGAAGTTTGGGCATACGGTTGTTTTTTCTAAAGAAATCGATCACCAAATTGTGGGCTATCCGCATAATCCATGGAAGGAATTTACCTTCCTCATTGTACTGGCCTCCTTTGATGGTCCGGATAACTTTTATAAAGGTATCCTGAAATATATCCTCAGCGGTATCGTGATCTTGAACCTTGGAGTTGATGAAATTAAACAGGCGAGCTTGGTGTCTAAGGATCAGTTGTTCCAAAGCGAATTCAGAACCTTTGAGGTACTGAGAAACTAAAATAGAATCTGACGGTGGGGAAGCGTTTGTTTTCATATATAAAATTACTAGGGCTAAAAGCCGTTAAAAAAATCGAAATTTCTTTGAGTAATTTTATACTATACACTAGGTGTTTACTAAACAAATATACATTTTTTATTTAACGGAGCCTTTTACCGTCACTTTTTTTAAGCTTTTCCAAGGCTACTTACAATAACCATTTACCCTAAAGATACCTTGCCTACCGAATACAAAGTACCGTTGAAAAATTGTAAATTGTCCCCCTTTTAAAAACGCTATGAAAAACATTTTGGATGCCGATCCGAAACAAAACATCATCATCAAAGGGGCTCATCTGCACAACTTAAAACATGTTGATTTGGTGATCCCTAGGAATAAATTAACCGTGATGACAGGTCTGTCGGGTTCAGGAAAATCCTCTTTAGCTTTTGACACGCTCTATGCAGAAGGACAGCGAAGGTATGTAGAAAGTCTTTCTTCCTATGCCCGTCAATTCATGGGAAGACTCAGCAAGCCGAAAGTTGATTTTATTAAAGGTTTGGCCCCAGCCATAGCCGTAGAACAAAAAGTAAATACTTCAAATCCTAGGTCTACTGTAGGAACAAAAACAGAAATTTACGATTACATTAAACTGTTATATGCACGCATCGGGAAGACCTACTCCCCCATTTCAAACCGGGAAGTAAAAAAAGATACCGTAACGGATGTGGTCAATGAGATTAAAAAACTCCAAACTGGGGACAAACTCCTTTTGCTCTCTCCAATAAAAGAAGATGAAAATCGCAGTGCAGAAGAAAAGATTAAAATATTCATTCAGCAAGGGTTTGCACGTATTTTCGTAAAAGGCGAAACACTATCCCTCGATGAATTAAAAAAAGTACCCAAAGGAGCCTTTGATTTGGTAATTGACCGTTTGGTGGTTCGTCATGAAGAAGATTTTTACAACAGGATAGCAGACGCTGTAGAAATGGCATTTTATGAAGGAAAAGGCTATTGTTCACTCCTGCGCTTAAGCGATAACAAACGATTTGAATTCTCAAATAAATTTGAATTGGACGGTATGGATTTTATCCAACCCAACGTGCATCTTTTTAGTTTTAATAACCCTTTGGGGGCCTGTCCGAGTTGTGAAGGCTTTGGGGACGTAATAGGTATCGACCCTGAATTAGTCATTTCAGATACCAGTTTGTCGGTCTTTGATCACGCCATCGTGCCTTGGAGAGGAACCGGCATGAAAAAGTTTTATTCTAAACTGATCAATAACGCCTATCGTTTTGACTTTCCCATACACAAACCCTATTTTGAATTAACTCAAGAGCAAAAAGATTTGGTGTGGAATGGAAACTCCTATTTTACCGGAATTCATGATTTTTTCAAAAAAATAGAAGCTAAAAACTACAAGATTCAAAACCGAGTATTGCTTTCGCGTTACCGGGGAAAAACCTCCTGTACACACTGCAAGGGATCGAGACTGAAAGAAGCCGCCCAGTATGTAAAAATAGGAGGCAAAAGTTTAGGTGAATTACTCCAAATATCGATCGATGAATTGGACCTGTTTTTTAGCACTCTCAAACTCGATCGATACGATAGCGAAGTGGCAAGTAGGCTGTTAAAAGAAATCAACAGTAGACTTTCTTTTGTACAAGAGGTTGGCTTGGGCTACCTTACACTCAATCGGCGTTCCAACAGCTTGTCTGGAGGTGAATCACAACGCATACAATTGGCTACTTCATTGGGCAGTAGTTTGGTTGGATCGATGTACATACTGGATGAACCTTCGATCGGTTTGCATTCCAGAGACAACCAAAAACTTATAGAGGTTATAAAAAACCTAAGAAATCTGGGGAATACCGTAATCGTGGTTGAACACGATGAAGACTTTATGGAGGCTGCAGACCACATCGTTGATATCGGTCCTGAGGCAGGTACACAAGGAGGGCAAATTGTAGCCCAAGGGTCGTTTAAAAAGATTTTGAAGAGTAAGGGGCTTACCGCTGCTTACCTCAACGGTAATTTGAATATAGCATTGCCTAAAAAACGAAGAAAGAGCACTAAAAAAATCTTACTTAAAGGAGCCCGTGAACACAATTTAAAAAACATTGATATTGAAATTCCGTTGGGGAGTTTGACCGTAGTTAGTGGGGTGTCTGGAAGTGGCAAAACAAGCCTCGTCAAAAAAATCCTCTATCCTGCCCTGTTGAGAGCCTTTGACATTTACAGCCATAAACCCGGCTCCTTTACCAGCTTAGAAGGCGATTTAGACACCCTTAAAAATGTAGAATTTGTGGATCAAAATCCCATAGGAAGGTCCTCTCGATCCAATCCGGTGACCTATATCAAAGCCTATGACGAGATCAGAGCGCTCTTTGCCTCCAATACACTTTCCAAGCATCGCGGTTATTTGCCCAAACATTTTTCGTTTAATGTGGACGGAGGACGCTGTGATCACTGTAAGGGAGAAGGTACCCTTACCATAGAAATGCAGTTTATGGCGGATGTGATTTTGGAATGCGAACACTGTAAAGGCAAACGCTTTAAAAAAGAAATTCAAGAAGTCAAATTCAATGGGGTCTCTATAGATCAATTGTTGGATATGACGGTGGATTCAGCCATTGCATTTTTTGAAAAACATGGAGAACAAAAAATCGTTCAAAAACTTCAACCGCTACAAGAGGTAGGTTTGGGTTACGTCACCTTAGGGCAATCTTCTGCCACCCTATCCGGCGGAGAGGCCCAACGCATAAAGTTAGCCTCCTTTATCAGTCAGGGGACCACTCAAGAAAAAGTGCTCTTTATTTTTGACGAACCCACTACAGGACTTCACTTTCACGACATTCAAAAATTGATTGCTTCCTTTAATGCGCTGATTGAACGCGGACATTCTATCGTAGTTGTAGAGCACAACCTCGAACTCATCAAATGTGCTGACCACCTCATAGATTTAGGTTCAGAGGCGGGAGATCAAGGGGGCTATCTTGTAGGTCAGGGAACTCCCGAGTATATCGCAAGTTTAGCAAACTCCCATACCGGACAATACCTTTCCAAAAAATTAGGATAAGGAAAACGTTTAAAATTTATTTTTGAACCGATCAAGCAGGGCTTCAATATCGGACGACCACCGAAAAAGAAAAAGAGGAATTAGAAAAAGACCCACTACAAGCAAACTTCGGATGAGTATAGAAAAAAAAGGATGGACAAGCGTTGGAATAAAAAACGTCATTCCATAAATCAGAAGAATACTCCCTACGATACTTAAGGTTTTACTGTTGTAGGGGTGGATTTTATATACCGCATAGATCAAAACAATTTTACAACAATTGATAAAGACAATGACAATCAAGGTGGCAAGTGCTGCCCCAAGTATGCCGTAGGCATTGATAAAATAATAGTTTAAAACAACAGCCAACAAAGCGGAGCTAACCGAAAACCAAAACACATAAGCGTAATATTTTGAATTGCTAATGATGTTATTCAAACAGCCCATAGACATACTGAAAAATTTACCCAAAGAGACCAGTATCACTACACTAATTGCAGACGCATAACCTTCCTGATTGATCATTTCGTAAAAATCCAGGAGGTTTAAATTGATAATTAAAAAAGCTAAACCACTGACGATCATTAAATTGGTACTGCTTTTTTTGAGTAATTCTTCCAATCGACCCAAATCATTCGTATTGAGTGCAGTGGCAACCAGCGGACTGGTAATTTGAAACATGGCCCTGCCCGGAGCCTCAACAACGGATGCGATATAGAGTGCTACTGCGTAAAAGGCTACATTTTCATCATTGGTGATGGCAAAAATCATAGACTTATCGATGTCCAAAATAAAACTAGCCGCGGCTCCCGAAAGAAAAATCAATGCACTATACCGCAGCAAGGAATTACTGTTTTGGGGTAATCGAAAATAAAAGCTTGGGAAATACACATAGAAACTATACGTAGCAATACAGAACAGTCGTACATAGTACCCAATAATCATGTAATTGATAAAGTTGTTCAGGTCGATCCCTTCAAAAACATAGGCCATCAATAAGCTAAAGGTCAACAGCCTGGGATACACTTCCTTTAGGAAATTTCCAAATACGGATTGCAAATGCACACGCAACCAACTGAAAAATATTTCAAAATAAGCCGTCGCTATAGCAATAGCCAGTATCATAAAAGGAAAACGGCTTACAACGGCTCCGTTACCCGAAATAAATTTGAGTATGCTCTCATTGTATTGAGAATAAAACGGGAGAATGATTCCCAAAATAACGATAGGAAATAGCAACACAAACCAAAGTAACTTGTCCCGTTCCAATTTGGTGGTGCATTCGCTAAAATATTTAATGAGTGTGTGCTGGACTCCAAAAGAGATAAAGGGTTGGATGAGGTTTGAATTGGCCAATAGAGCAACCACCAGCCCTTGAAACTCCTTACCCGGATAGGTGGGATAGAGAAATACCATATTCACCGCACCGATCAAAAATGCAAACCCTATGCTAACCACATTGTAAATAGACTGTTTGGCTATCATTCCCATAGGCTAAGCAATTTGATTTTGAGAACGAAATTGAACATAATACAATCCTCCCAGTAGGAGTATAAAAGCGATTAAACTACCCCATCGTAAAACTGTTCCTCGAGCAATTACCTCAGGCTCAAATCGAAACTCTACTGTAGACTTACCTGCAGGAATCTGTACCCCTCGGAGAACATAATTTACATTTACAATCGAGGCTTGTTGTCCATTGATTCGAGCTTTCCATCCGTGGGGGTAGTACATTTCGGAAAAAACCACAAATTGAGGTGAATCCGATTGTACTTCATACACCAACTGGTCGGGTGCTTGCTCAACTAAGCGGACACTGGCTAAGGAATCGCGTTTGTATTCTAAAGGAATATTTTCAGGTAAACTCCCTTCCAACACCAATGCTTCAGTAGCAAAATCAGTAGTCTTCATTTCCTCAAGGAGTGCATCTGCAGTAGGAACAGTTTTAATTTTTTCTACGGTCCAAGCCGCTCCAAGTGCATTCGGATTAGTTAAGGGTTGTAGGCTGTTTTTTTCAGGATCGCTTACCAAGACGTATTTGACGTTTAAAAAATCCAATACCCCTGAAATTTGATGGGCAGAATAATAATTGATTAACTCCTCAAAACGTCGAGGTTTGGCCCCATGGTATCCTCCCAAACTGTTATGAAAATAGGCGGTTCTTGCACCTGTGAGGCCCAACTGAGGCTCAAAAACACGGTACCTGCTGCTGTCCTGCTGTATGGCCCTGTCTGCTTCGGTCATCTGAAAAGGCAGTGCCGCTCTGGAGGGAGTTACAAAATTAGTGTGGCTTAGGTAACGCGATGAAACTCCGAGTAGATCAAAAAGCAACATGCCCATACAAAGGGACAAAATCCAATTTTTGTTGACTCCTTTATATTGATAATAGGCAATCAAAAGGCTTAAAAATAAGAATATTCCTAGCGCACGTAACACATCTTCTTGAAAGATCGACGCCCGAGCTTCTTTGATCACACGGACCAATTCCATTCCATAAAGTTCAGTAAAATAGGAGTCATTTAGTCCGCTGAAGGAAAAACTTCCTTTAAAAAGCAAAAGAGCAAGCAGGAGCACCATGGGGATCCCTACCCGTTTGGCATATCCCTTATAATCAAAGGTGGGCTGTTTTGTCAACGCCCAGTGTAATCCAAGAGTGGCTAATACAGGAACACACAACTCTAAGATTACCTGTATGGAAGAAACAGCTCTGAATTTGTTGTAAAAGGGAACATAGTCGATAAACAATTGGGTTAATAATGAGAAGTTTTTACCCCAAGAAAGCAGCAGTGAAAATAGTACGCCCACCAAGAGTGCATTTCGCAAGGGCGAGCGAACATAAAAAACAGCCAAAAGTGCAAAAAAGAAAACTGTAATACCGATATAAGCAGGGGCCTCAAGTATGGGCTGAGTTCCCCAATAGGTTGGAATATTGGCGGAAAATTGTCTTGCCTGAGCGGAAGAAACCCCATTGGCAATTAAAAAATCGTATACACCGTGTTTTTCCCCTAAATCTTCACTGGATCCTCCACCCTGTACTCGGGGTATAATCAAGTTTAAACTTTCAAAAATACCATAACTGTACTCTGTGATGTATGCATAATCTAATCCCGTACTTTGTTCTTTTGGACTACCCTCTGGGGTTAACTTAAGTTCACTTTTACCACGGGTACTAAACTCAGAGTATTCTGCCGTTGCCAATAGTGGAGTGGCATTCAATCCTAAGGCAAGAATTCCAGAAAGAACAAGTAAACCAAGCCCTCGAAGGTAAGAGGTAACTTCATTGTTTTTATAGGATTTAAGCGTCCATACGACTACAAATATACCCAAGAGCAGGAGTAAATAGTAGGTCATCTGATAGTGGTTCGCACGAATTTGCATTCCAAGGGAAAGACCGCTCAACAGCACCCCCATAAAATAGTTTCGCCTAAACAACAAAACCACCCCTGCCAGCACAAAAGGGAAAAAACTTACCGCCAAAGCTTTGGTGTTATGACCCACCTGTAAAATGATCAACAAATAGGTTGAAAATCCAAATCCTAAAGCCCCAAACAAGGCAGTATGCCATGGAATTTTTAAGATGACAAGCAGCAAATACGATCCAAAGAGATATAAAAAAAGGATGTGCGCAGGTCGGGGCAAGATCCTAAAAAAGCGATAGATGGGACTCAGAAAATCCCCTGGATACTCTGCTCCGAGTTGATAGGTTGGCATTCCGCCGAAGGCATTATCAATCCAATAGGTCTCCTGGGTGGTGGCGGCTCGGTATGCTTTGAGTTGGCGAGACATTCCCTCATACTGTCTAATATCAGACTGAACAAGTGTTTTACCAGAAAGAACAGGGTAATAGAACACTAGCGACACTAAGGCAAAACCTACTACCACAATCCCGTGCAGGTAGGTTTTATCTCTGATCAAAGACTCAATCCAGTTCTTCATAATCGATATACTCTCCCATGGAATCGGAAGGAGATTTTGTTTTTTTGGGAGGGGTGGATTGTTTTGTCTGGTCTTGGGTAGTCGCCTTTTTGACAAAGCTCGACAACATCAGTTTGAACAAAAAAGGAGATAGTAAACGGAGGAGATAAATAGCTCCTAGAAAAATGAGAAAAAATTTGAAAAGTGCTCCCAAAACGGTTGTTTAATTCAAAAATAACCAATTCACTTCTATTGCAGAAAAATTATCTGCCAATAATACTTTTACCCTCTTAATTATAGACAAATCTCATGTATATTTGCAGCATGCTATTTCGGTCACCTACACTTTTGTTTCTCCTTGTTTCATTTGTAATTCATGCCCAATACACAGACCAAATTAATTCCAACAGACCGGGTGCCTCTATAGGGGCTTTTGCGGTGGGCAAAGATGTAGTTCAAGCAGAAGCTGGATTTGCCTTTAGAAACGATACACATGCCGGATACAACAATTCTACTTTTCGAGGAGGGGCAGGATTTCTTTCGCTTCGCTGGGGGTTTCTAAAGGAAACTTTGGAGCTCACGTATGAAGGTAGCTATCTACGCGGTACCTTAAATTCAAAAATTGCAAGTACCCCAATTCAGTATAACCAGAGAGGATTTTTACAAAATTTTATTGGAGTAAAGTACCTGATTTACGACCCTTTTAAAAAAGAGCGTCAGATCAATACCTACAGTTGGAAAGCCAACAATGGCTTTAAACTACGCGAATTGATCCCTGCCGTTTCGCTTACCTTTGGAGCCAATGTGAACTTTGAAAAAGACAACCCATTCCCCTACGGCAATCTTTTTGGCACCCTTTACCGCCCCATTCTTTTTCAAAATCTAGGCATCAGCCCCGATGAAGAACCTCCCCTGCATCTGAGAGGTACCTTGGCAACTCAATCTCATTTTCTCGGAACCTGGGTGTTTGTCACTAACTTTTCCTACGATCGCTATCTTTCCAAATATCCTTTAAAAAACTACATCCTTACGTTAACTCATACCCTAGACCCTTTATGGTCAGTCTATATTGAACATCAAGGAAGAAGCAGTGAACTGTTTACCGATTATTTATTCAGACTAGGGGCGGCCTATCTATGGAATGACAATTTTCAAATTGAAGCGACTTTGGGATCGTCTATAAAAAATACGCCTCATCAACTCTTTTTAAATGCAGGGATTTCCTACAGACTGGACTTCCATAAGGAGTTTATTTCAGCCGAAGAACTCCAAGAAAAAGAGTTAAAAAAACAAGAACGTCAACTGAAAAAAAATGCTAAAGCGGCTAAAAAAGTGAGTCGAAGAGTAAAAAGAAATTAAGTATGGATCAAGCCGTAACCATTAAAGTTGTACAAAACTCAAAAGATCTTGAGGCTTTTGTTCGTTTTCCATTTAGTTTGTATCAGAATAACCCCTATTGGGTGCCCCCTCTTATTAAGGAAGAAATTGAGACCCTAGATCCAAAAGTAAATCCAGTCTATCAAAATGCGGATGCGCGTTTTTTTCTTGCCTACAAAGGAGAAACCCTCGTAGGAAGAATTGCAGCCATGGTAAACTGGATTGAGGTAAATCAAGTCGGTAAAAACAAGGTTCGCTTTGGGTGGTATGACACCGTTGATGAGCTTGCTGTTTCTAAAATTTTACTCGAACAGGTGGTTGCTTTTGCGAAAGAACACAAACTAAGCCGAGTAGAAGGCCCTATGGGGTTATCAAACCTAGATAAGGCAGGGCTGCTCATCGAAGGGTTTGAAGAGCAAAACACCATGATCACCCTTTACAATGCTCCTTATTATCAGGAACATTTAAAGGCTTTAGGCTACAGCATGAACGCCAAATGGGTTGAATACGAAATTAAGATCGATGACTTTGAGGAATCTCCAGAAAAAGTAAAACGCTTTTCAAAATTGGTAATGGACCGGTACCAACTCAAATTGCTCCAATTTAAAAGTAAAAACGACATCCTTCCTTATGTCGATGAAATGTTTGATCTTTTAGGTAAAACCTACAATGAACTTCAAACCTATGTCCCAATTCAAAACTACCAGATTGAACATTATAAAAAACGCTATATCAAATTCATCCACCCTGATTTTATTAAATGTATCGTAGACCGCAAGGGGCAGCTTATCGCGTTTTCTATCACCATGCCTTCCTTTACAAAGGCACTCAAAAAAATTAACGGTACCATCAATCTTTTTAATTTTTTCTATTTGATCAACGCACTTCGCAAGAACAATCGTGCCTCTTTTTATTTGATCGGTATACATCCAGACTATCAGAATAAAGGAATTACAGCCATTATTTTTAATGAAATGCAAAAGCTGTTCAATAAGCGTAACATCCGTATTGTTGAAACCAATCCAGAGCTGGAAGAAAACACTGCCATTCAAAAACTCTGGAAAAATTACGAGCACAGGCTTCATAAAAAGCGTGCTACTTTTGTTAAAGATCTTTAATTCTACTTCATGCTCAGCGACGGCACCATCATAGCGTTATCAACACCACAAGGGAGTGGAGCCCTGGGTGTGATTCGCCTGTCTGGTCCGCTTGCGTTTGAAAAAACCCAACGCTTTTTTACCCCAAGAAGCGGTCAAAAGTGGGAAGACATCAAACCCAACCAAGCCCAACTGGGCACCTTTAAAAACAACTGTGCTCTGATCGATGAAGTCTTGGTTACGGCGTTTAAAGCACCCCATTCTTATACGGGAGAAGATGTGATAGAGCTTTCTTGCCACGGTTCACCCTACATTCTCCAACAGATTATTTCGTCCTATTTAGAGGAGGATATCCTACCTGCCCAAGCGGGGGAATTTACGCTAAGAGCCTATCTCAATAAAAAAATGGATTTGAGTCAGGCCGAAGCAGTCTCTGACCTTATTGCTTCGGAAAGTGCCGAAGCACATCGGATAGCCATGCAACAGCTGCGTGGTGGTTTTTCCAAAGGAATGGAAGCATTGCGTCAAAAGCTGATTGAGTTTAAAGCGTTAATTGAATTGGAATTAGATTTTAGCGAAGAAGAAATCAATTTTGCAGACAAAACCCAACTGGAGGCTCTTTTGACAGAACTCGAAAAAGAAATAAGCGAACTAAAAGATTCCTTTGCCTACGGAAATGTAATTAAGAAAGGCGTTCCGGTAGCCATTGCAGGAAAACCCAACGTGGGCAAATCCTCTTTACTCAACGCCCTTTTTAACGAAGAAAAAGCCATCGTTTCCCCTATAGCAGGCACCACCAGAGATTCTATAGAAGATACTTTGATACTGGATGGGGTGCAGTTTCGCTTTATCGATACTGCCGGATTGCGGCAAACAGATGATACCATAGAATCAATAGGGGTTGCTAAAACCAAGGAGAAAGTTGCTCAAGCCAGAATATTACTCTATCTCTACGATAAAACGACTACCGATTCCGTTTTGGTTGAAGAGTTAAAATCCCTGTATCACGACAATCTTAAGCTCGTTTTGGTTCAGAATAAAATTGATCTAGCCCCTGAAGGACATGATCTCGCCTTTGCTGAACTTTTAAAAAAACAACTCCCTGCTTCTATGGCTCCCAAGAGTATGGGTGTTTCGACTAAAAAAACAGATTCGTTACTCCCTCTAAAAAAAGAATTAGTAGAAACGGTTCAATCGTTGGGCAATTCAAATGGGATCATCATCAATAACACGCGCCACTACCACGCCCTTGAGAAAGCACTCAAGGCCATTGAACAGGTTAAAAAGGGACTCGAAATCGACCTGGCCGGCGATTTGTTAAGTATCGATCTAAAAGAGGCGATAGAGCACATTGGCGCCATTACAGGAGTGATCGATACCGATCAGGATGTACTGGGAACCATATTTAGCCAATTTTGTATTGGTAAGTAACGTCCTTTATAGAAATATATAGACCAAACCCAGATCTAAAATTGGAATTGATTCCAAAAGGATAAGGCAAACATTTTAATTGGATTTTAAAATGTATTTATCCGTAATTTTGGGTAATGAATACATTAGAAATTATAGGGTGGATTGCCACCACTTTTGTGATCTCCTCTTTTTTAATCAATGACATGATCCGCCTTAGAGCGGTAAATTTGGTAGGAGCGCTCTGCTGGTTAATTTATGGGATTTTAGCTACTGCCCCCTCCATCATTTTCCTCAATGTGGTGATTGTTTGCATCCAAGCGTACAAGCTTTGGGGTTTAGTAAAACGGAATAAAAATTAAACAAAGGCTTATTTTTTTACAAAAAACCAAAAAAAATGTGTTTGCAATTTGCAACTTAAAATAATAATTGTAAATTTAATTGTTTTATTGATAATAAAACTTTCATAAACCAATTTGTTTTTTTTTTATAAACCGCCCACGGGCGGTTTTATAATTTATACCCCTTATGTCTTCGTAAAATTGAAAAGCAACTAGAATAAATTGACTACCTTAAGGCTGTTTTTAACGTTGTTTACACTTGGATAAAAGAAGTTTTATAAAACGCTTGGGTTGGTTAGGATTGAGTCCCGTGATTGGTTTTCCTCCCAGCCAACCTATTGAGGTTACACCACTCCCTCCTCTTCCCCAACAGGAAGAGGCGCTCTGGAAACTCGTTCGTTCTCAATACGAACTTCACCCTGATTTTATCAATCTTGAAAGCGGCTACTACAACATCATTCCCAAACCTACTATGGAGAAACACCTCAGTCACCTCAAGCGCGTAAATTTAGAAGGCTCGTATTATATGCGAAAGCATCGCTTTAACGATAAAGCAATCGTAACAGAAAAACTGGGAGCGTTCTTTGGTTGTGATGCGACAAACCTTATCATCACCCGCAACACTACTGAATCGCTAGACCTGATCATTAGTGGATTTCCTTGGAAAGCAGGGGATCATGCCATCCATGCGATTCAAGATTATGGAGCTATGCAAGATATGTTTGCGCAAATTGCGGAACGTCATGCGGTTGAAGTAACGAAAGTTTCTGTGCCTAACCACCCCAAAGATGATGCAGAAATTGTATCCCTCTACGAATCAAAAATTACCCCAAAAACCAAATTGATCATGGTATGTCATATGATCAATATCACAGGGCATCTATTACCCATCAAAAAAATATGCGATATGGCTCACCGCTATGGTGTGGAAGTGCTTGTAGATGGAGCGCATTGTATTGGACATTTTGATTTTAAAATCGAGGAGCTCAATTGCGACTACTACGGATCCAGTCTTCACAAATGGCTTGCTACTCCCCTAGGCGCCGGCCTGCTGTATGTCAAAAACGACCACATTCCCAAGATTTGGCCCTTGCTAGCGGATCATGAAAAGGACCCAAACAACATCAAACGTCTCAGTCATACTGGAACCCATCCCGTGGCTACCGACTTAGCCATACTCGATGCAATAGAATACCTGAACTGGATGGGTCTGCAAAGGAAAGAAAAACGAATGCGATTTCTTAGGAGCTATTGGCAAGAAGCCTTAAAAGGCGTACCCAATGTAGTGATCAACACCCCCTTTGATGACCAACGAAGTTGTGGAATTGGTAACGTGGGACTTACCACTATGGCTCCCGCAGAGCTTGCCGACCGCCTATATAAAGAGTATAAAATTTTTACAGTGGCTATAGACTATGCCAATGTTAAAGGCTGTAGAATCACTCCCAATGTATTTACTTCCCTGGATGAATTGGATGTGTTTATCAATGCCATAGAACAATTATCAAAAGTAAAATCGGTATAAAATGGACTATAAATATTTACTGGGCCTATTTCTCCTCGTCCTTACGGCCTGCTCAAAAAATTCCGATGCAGCGCCTGAAGCAGACTGTATCGACGAAGCAATGATCAACCCTACTGCCCCTTGCTATCTTATCTACGCGCCTGTATGTGGCTGCGATGGAGAAACGTACTCCAACGACTGTGTAGCTACCAATAACGGCGTTCTTAGCTTTGAAGAAGGGGCGTGTAATTAAATTTAAAAGTAATGGAATGGTACGTTAAAAACAGATGGTGGATATGGACGATTACGGGGGTATACCTTGCTTATCGAATTGTCACGGGATTATTGTACAGTTAAAATGACCCCTTTAAGCCTACAACAAATTACTGAGAAAGCAGCTGCATTAAATGAGTGCTGGACCTGCAAGACTAGTGTGCTTCAGGGCAAATTTGCCTTCAAAGACTTTTCCCACGCATTAAACTTTGTGAATGCGGTGGGTAAAATTGCTGAAAAACAACAGCATCATCCCAGCATACAATTGGACTACAATCAAGTGGTAGTAGAGTGCACAACGCATGAGGCGGGAAACAAATTAACCCCTAAAGATTTTCAATTGGCCACCGCCATTGACCGGCTTAGCTTATAGTGAGGTCAACATTAAATTTCTCCAACGCACTTTGATTCCTCCCCCATCGTGAATTTGAAGTGCTACAGATCCTTTTCCGTTTCCAATTTTTTCATCTACCAACTCTATCATAGGAGTCCCGTTTAACCAGGTCGTTATTTTATCCCCTACGACTCGAATTTTCATTTGATTCCAGTCCCCCATTTTTAAAGCACGGTCTTTGGATTTATCCGGCTTAATCAACCATCCTCTTCCGTAGGATTCGTATATACCGCCCGTATCGTGACCCGGAGGTGCCACTTCCACTTGCCATCCGCTGACTTTGGTTCCTTCAACCGTTGACCGGATAAAAACACCGCTGTTTCCATTGGCTTCTTGTTTAAACTCCAAAGTCAATTCGAAATCATCGTAATATTTGTTTGTAGATAAATAGCCATAGGCTTTGTCGGGTCCACTTTCGCACACCAGTAAGCCGTCTTCAACATACCATAACTCTGTTCCGTGAACCGTCCAGCCGTCTAGATTGGTTCCGTTAAAGAGCGCTTCTTGAGCCTGAATGGATAAAAAGTTAAACGCTATAAAAAGTAGAAAAAACTGTGATTTCATGGGTACCTTTATTTTTTGATGATCTAAGATAAATATTTTAGGCAATCCACATCCTTCAAAAAACAGAAAAGAATTTATACCTTCGGATTTCTATGAAAAAAGTTGCTTTACTCCTCTTTGGAGTTCTTTTCCACACTTCGGCCTATACTCAAATAGACCCGTCAAAAATTGATATTGTACGAGATGATTTTGGCGTACCCCATATCTTTGCCGCTACAGATGCAGAAGTTGCCTTTGGATTGGCTTACGCCCATGCTGAAGACGATTTTAACACCATCCAGTTGGGGTATCTCGCAGGAAACAACATGCTGAGCAAACACCTTGGAAACAAAGGTTTAGGCGCTGATTTTTTAGCACAATTCATTGGATCAGATGCCTTGTACCATACTCGCTATGAATCGGACATCCATCCCGAGTACAAAAAAATACTCCAAGCCTATGCCGAAGGACTTAATCTGTATGCTAAATCCCATCCTGAGGAAGTGTTGTATGCGGGTCTGTTTCCAATCACGCCTAAGAAAATGTTACGCTATGCTCAATTGCAATTGTTTATTTCTTCCAAAGGAGATCAATGGGTAAGAAAAATAACACAAAATGAATTGACCTTTGATTTTGAGCAGGACCAACTCCCTAAAGGCTCCAATACCTTTGCCTTTAACAGCAGTAAAACCAAGGATGGATCTAGCATGCTTGCCATCAATACCCACCAACCCTTAGACGGTCCAGTTTCATGGTATGAAGCACATCTGTGTAGTGAAGAAGGAACGAATATACTGGGAGCTCTTTTTGCAGGTAGTCCCAATATATTGATCGGAGCCAATGAAAACCTGGCATGGGCGCATACCGTAAATCAGCCAGACAAAACCGATGTTTTTGCATTGGAACTACACCCAAAACACAAACGTAAGTATAAAGTCGACGAAGACTATCTGGAGTTACTCCCCAGAAAAGCAACGCTTGAGCTCAAGGTACTAGGCATTCCCCTCAAAATAAAAAAGAAATACTACCAGAGCATTTACGGTCCAACCCTAAAAAGTAAAACGGGAATGTATGCGGTTCGAACCCCTGCCCTTTTTGAAATTCGTGCCCTCGAACAGTGGTGGCGAATGAATAAAGCTTCAAATTTTAGTGAATTTTACAATGCCCTTAAAATGAAGGCCTTACCGGGTTACAATATCGGTTATGCCGATAGAAATGACACTATTTTTTACATCTCAAATGGATTGATACCTAAAAGAGCCGAGGGCTATGACTGGGAAGGTATTGTTCCGGGAAATACTGAGAAAACACTTTGGACCGAAACCTATGACATCGAAGAATTGCCTCAGGTGCTCCAGCCTAAATCGGGCTATATCTACAATGCGAATCACACTCCTTTCCGATCCAGCGATTCCTTGGATAATCCTATAGAGGAAAATTTTTCAAAACACATGGGGTTCGAGACCTATGACAACAATCGATCCACACGTTTAAAAGAACTGATCGATCAATACGACAGCTTAAGTTATGCCGATTTCAAACAAATCAAGTACGACAATCAATACCCCAAACCTTTTGTTTTTAGTTGGATGGACATCAATCACCTCGACAGTTTAGATCCCAAATCCTATCCTGAAATAGAAACGCTGATTCATACCCTGCAAAAATGGGACAGAAAAGCGGATGCAAATTCTGTTGGTGCTGGAATTTTTGCCGTTTTTTACAACGAATTAAAAAAATATTACCGCACGCTTCCCACGCCGAAGATCGTCCCCCCTTCGATCTTAATAGAAGCTCTAAAGGACACCAAAACCCATCTCTTAACGCATTTTAAAACAACAGAAATTCAACTGGGAGAATACCAAAAACTGGTACGTGGAAGTAAGGAATTGCCCATTTTTGGCCTTCCAGATGTTGTAACCGCCATGGCAAATGTCCCATATAAAGACGGCAAGGTTAAGGTCGTCAGTGGGGAATCTTACATAGAATTGGTTCGTTTTACAGAAAAGGGTCCTGAAATTGAATCAGTAATCTCCTATGGCAGTTCAGACCACCCCAATTCACCCCATTACGGTGACCAGATGGAACTGTATGCCCAATTTAAAACCAAAAAAATGAGCTTAGACAAAGAGGAAGTTTATGCTAAGGCCCAACGCATCTACCATCCCAAGTAAAAGTCCAGGTGTTTAAAATTGTATTGAGGCTATAGCGTCCGAATAAATGGTCTCGTATTTACCTATAATGCGTTCCAGTGAAAACTTACTGGCTTGTTGCTTGGCTTGTTTTTTGAATTGCGCGTGTAATAGATCGTCTTTTAATAAAGCTATAGCGCGGGCAACCATGGTTTCAACGTCCCCTATATCCGCTAGATAGCCTGAAAAACCCTCAGCATTTACCTCTGAAATTCCCCCTGCGTTGGAGGAGATCACGGGTACGCCATGCGCCATGGCCTCCAAGGCAGAAAGTCCAAAACTTTCGTTTTCGGAAGGGAGCAAAAACAAATCAGTATAACATAAAATTTTATCGATTTCGTTGCTGTTTCCTAAAAACAGCACTTTATCTTCTAAACCTGCCTTTTCCACGTACTCAATCGCCTTTACCTTTTCAGGACCTTCACCAACCATCATGAGCTTGCAGTCAATTTCTGGGTGTACTCCTTCAAAAATTGCAATCACATCCATGATGCGTTTTAAAGGTCTAAAATTACTGATATGGGTAAGGATTTTTTCTTCTTTTTGTGCGAGCAAACTTCGTTCACAGGGTTTTGCGGCTCGGTTGATTTTTTCGGTATCGATAAAATTAGGGATGACTTCTATTTTAGTCGTAATGTCAAAAAGACGAAGCGTGTCTTGTTTTAAACTCTCCGATACTGCAGTGACTCGATCGGAATGGTTGATACTGAACGTAACGGCTGGGCGGTAAAATGGATGACTCCCTACCAAGGTAATATCCGTTCCGTGTAAGGTGGTAACGATCGGAATTTGAATACCACAATCCATAAGCATTTTTTTTGCCATATAGGCTGCATAGGCGTGTGGAATTGCATAATGCACATGAAGCACGTCAATTTGTGCATTTTGAATTACGTCTACCAAACGACTCGACAAAGCGAGTTCATACGGCTGATATTTAAACAGCGGGTAGTCGGGGACATTGACCTCATGGAAATGTATATTGGGATGCTGAAGCGCCTCGAGACGCACCGGCTGGTGATAGGTAATAAAATGAATTTCATGACCCTTGGCAGAAAGCGCAATTCCTAATTCTGTGGCTACTACCCCACTCCCTCCAAAGGTTGGATAACAAACAATAGCTATATTCACTTTATTCTTTTTTAATCGATTAATGCTTGATAAAAATATTCTTGTATACGTGTTCTTATGTTGCTCTTGCTAAAGGTAAAATCATCATTGGGATAGGTTCGATTCGCCAAGATCACCAGGAGCAACTCTTCCTCTGGATCTGCCCAGGCAAAAGTACCGGTATAACCCGAATGTCCAAAACTATCCATGGAAACACAACCGCAAGTAGAAACATGGGTTCCTTCCAGTTGGGGCTTATCGAATCCGACGCCTCTTCGGTTTTCATCAGCACAATACGTACATACATTAAAGGCGGAAATCACTTCCGGATCGACTACCCTTTTGCCGTTGTAAATCCCTCCTTGAAGATACATCTGCATAAGAATCGCTACCGAGCGGGCGTCTCCGAAAAGCCCGGCGTGGCCCCCTACACCATTTTGCATCGCTGCGCCCATATCGTGAACATGGCCGTCCAATTCTTGCTGTCTAAAGTAGGTATCCACCTCAGAGGGTACAATTTCTTCCGTATTAAAATGATGCAACGGATTATAACGCATTCGGTCAATTCCCAAAGGCTTAAAAATACGGTCTTCTACCAATTGATCATAGGATAAGCCAGTGGTGTTTTCATAGTATTTTTTAAGTAGGTAGTAGGGCAAATCAGAATATTTATACGCTAGGGTATCGATCAATTCACTGTCCTTGATTTGTTGGTACAGCTCTGTTTCAAAATCTGATTTCAAATAAAGATCATTAGCAACTACTAAATTAAATTCAGGAGAAGCAGAAGATTGATACATCGATTTTTTAGGATAGCCTTTTTTGGTCAAGGTTTCTTTGTAAAACGGAATCCAAGGGGTTAACTGAGCGTAATGAGACAACATTTTTCGCAAGGACAACGAGGCTTTATTCGAATTGCGCCAGTCGGGGAGCAATTCCGCCACGGTAGTCTCCAAAGTCAATTCCCCGTTTTGTACGGATTGCATTACCAAGGGCAAAGTTCCCAATATTTTTGTAAGTGAGGCCAAATCATACAGATCGGATGTGGCTACTTTTCGTTGTTTTTTATAGGTGTGATAGCCAAAATTTTTGTCGTAAAAAATTTTGCCTTTCCGTGCGGCTAAAATTCGCATGCCTGGGGTCATCAGGGAATCAATTGCCTGAATGGCCAGCTGATCAACAGCAGCTAATAGGCTAGGGTCAAAACCCACTTCAGCAGGCGTTGCAACACCCAACCTAAACGTTCCGTCTAGGTCTATGCCCGCACCCTCTTGCAACGAGTCCGATACGTTTACAGGCAGCCTTCCTGAAAGCTGTTGTGCACCAAACAAAGCAGCTGCGCTTAACTTTTGAGAGAGGGCACTGTTTTGATAGCTTAAAAGGAGGGCATCAATTCCTTGGATTTGCTCAAGGGCTTTTAATGCATACGGCTTTACGAAAACGTCCAAAAGCACGGTTTTCTTGGCCGCCAACTTTTTGATGATATTCAACTCTTCCCGATTAAAGTTTGAAGCTTTCCATGGGGTCTCATTTGAACGATGGAAACTGATGATTAAAGTGTCTAGTTCCGCCGTTTTTTCCAAGGCATTGGCTTCGGTTACCCCACTGAGCGAGGCAATAGAACCGTACTTTTTTAGTTGGGTTAGAAAAGCTGTTGAACTGGCATCGCCTAAAGCCAAGTGTCCCAATGCAGTAGTTCCTTTTAAGGGAAGTAGATTATTTTCATTTTTCAAAAGCGTCAACGCTTTCCCCATGGCTTCCGTATACAACAGCGTATCTAATGGTGTATTTAATTCTTCAAACAGTCGTTCTGTTTTAACAGGACTGTATGTTGCCAATCCTACTTTATATTTCGCTTTCAGCACTTTTTTTACAGAATGGCTCAATCGGTTCTCAGTAAGTTCTCCGTCCTTATAGGCCTGAACCAGGGCACGTATCCCCTTTGGGATGTCGTTGGAGATTAACAGCATGTCATGACCCGCTTTAAAGGCCGTAAGATCAATATTTTCTACCGCTGCATAGTCCGAAACACCTTTCATGTTTAAGGCATCGGTTACCACTAATCCTTTAAACCCCATCTCTTCGATCAGTAATTTTTGAATGACCTCTTTGGACAAAGAAGTGGGTAAGCCTTTTTGGGTTAAAGAAGGAACATTCAAATGTGCTACCATGACAGAAGACAATCCTGCATCGATCAATTCTCGATAGGGAGCAAGTTCCACTCCTTTGATTCGTTCGGAGGAAAATGCGATGGAGGGAAGCGTTTTATGAGAATCTTGAGAGGTATCTCCATGACCTGGAAAGTGTTTGCCTGAGGTTAAAATTCCCGCATCATGGTGTCCTTTCATGACTGCCCTAGCCTGCCGAATGACCCGTTCTTTAGAAGCACCAAAGGATCGATTTCCAATGATGGGGTTGTTGGGATTGGTATTGATGTCAAGAACCGGGCTAAAACTGTAATGAATCCCCAGGCGTTTTTCTTGTTCTCCCATCCGCCGACCTATTTTACGCAATAAAACGGTATCCTGAACTGCACCCAAGGTCATGGGCCACGGAAAAGGCTGAACGGAATCCAAACGCATAGCAACACCCCATTCCGCATCCATAGCCACAAGCAAGGGAGTTTGGGCTGCAGCTTGAAAACGATTTAACCAATGGCTTTGTTCTACCGGTCCCCCTAAAGAAAAAATAAGCCCTCCAAGCTTTTGATTTTTAACCAATGCTAAGGTTTGATTGAAATGGGTAGAATCTTTTTCGGTAAAAACCATGGACATAAACAACTGGCCCACCTTTTCCTCTAAAGAAAGACTGTTGTATACACTATCCACCCAAATTGTTTGAGCGTGTTCGTCATGGGTTAACAAAGGATCCGGGGTCTGGCCATAAGCCAGAAAAACGAATCCAAAAAGAAAGCTTAGGGTGTATTTCATTAAAAATTAGTCTTCTTTATTTAAAAAATCGCTTGTGCCAACTTTCTGCTGCGGGCACTTGCCAAAACTCTTGGTACGCTGCTACTGTGTCCACCAGATTATTAAACACTATAGTCGATTTTGAGATCGCTCCTTGCCTCGCCATTTGTTTGAAGTCTGCTAGGGATTTATGTGAAAGAAAATCACCTTGCTTGAAGGTTACATTCATTTTATCCAAAAGAATGAGGTCAAACTGCTTTTCAAGAGCTTGAATAAAATGAACAGACGCATCTATGGAACATCCACTTGCTTGAACTTTTTCTTGATTCAATCCCAGTACGATAAATCGATTAAACGGCAACTCAAACGAAGCTTCCAATGCCTGATTATGAGCCGTCCAACCTGCCAAAAAATTAGTTAGTGCTTCTTTGAGTCGTTCAAGCTCCTCTTCTCTGAAAGGTCTGTGGGAAGGATAAATCCAAACTCTAGATTCGGGAGGTAAATTTGTAAAGGGAACGATCATGACTTATAAATTTTGGGCTTGGGCAATCATCTCAGCCACATCCATTATGTGTATCTTACTTTCTTGCTGCGCACTTTTTACTCCATCGGTCAACATGGTAGTGCAAAAAGGGCAAGCCGCAGCTATAATTTCGGCTTGAGTGTCCAACGCCTGCTCGGTCCGTTCGCTATTGATTTCTTTGTTTCCTTGTTCGGCATCTTTAAACATTTGAGCTCCTCCAGCACCACAACAAAGCCCCCTGGTTTTGCAGGATTTCATTTCAACAAGTTCGGCGTCTAGTTTTTTGATCAGTTCACGCGGTGCTTCAAAAATGTTATTTGCTCTAGCTAAATAACAAGGGTCGTGATAGGTAATTCGTTTTCCTTTGTAAGACCCCCCTTCTATCTTCAAACGCCCCTCTTTGATCAGGGATTTTAAAAATTGGCTATGGTGCAACACTTTGTAATGCCCGCCAAGTTCGGGATATTCATTTTTAAGCGTATTAAAACAGTGGGGGCAGGTGGTCACTATTGTAGTGACCCCGTAGCGATCCAAAGTAGTGATGTTTTGCAAGGCTTGCATTTGAAATAAAAATTCATTTCCGGCTCTTTTTGCAGGATCACCTGTACAACTTTCCTCCGTTCCCAAAACAGCGAAAGGAGTCTGGGTATGATTTAAAATTTTTACAAAGGCCTTTGTGATTTTTTTAGCACGTTCGTCGAAACTACCGGCACAACCCACCCAAAAAACAACTTCGGCTTTTTTGCCTTGTGCTTCCAGTGATGCTAAAGTGGGGACTTCAAGTTTCATCTATTACGCTTGTGATTTACCGTCGTCAAATACTTCTATGGTAACTTCTTTTTCGATTAGATCGGTAAATTTTCCGTTATAACGCGTCGCTTTTACCAAATGATTGTCGATCCAATGGTAATTTCCCCCGCGAGGTTTACCCATGAGCAAACTGTGGTATTTGAACCCGTTGTCTTTCAACCATTTTTCTGTCACCGTCCGATGCGATTCTACTCTTGAAGTAAAAAAGCAGATGAGATGACCTTCATCGTACCATTTGTTAAGAGTTACCAATGCATCTGGGTACAATTTAGCCGTTGCCATACGCTCGGGCTCTTCATTGGGGATGTCGTCGCAGATGGTGCCATCAATATCAATAAGATAGTTTTTAATTCCATCGGGTAAAACCGGACTGACTACTTCGCCTGATTCTACTTTTTTGTGTAAATACGTTTCTGCTTCTTCTCGTTCCATATAATTAAATTGAGTTATTTATTCATTTGCCCATTGCAAACGGTCTTGATTACTAAAAGGCCATGGGGCCCCATTATTTTCGATATTTCCCATCATCGCATTGAGCGCTTGAGGAGCTGCGGATTGTTCCATTACCAAATATTGTCTCATATCCATAATGATGGATAGCGGATCAATAGCAATAGGGCAAGCCGTTACACAGGCATTACACGAGGTACAAGCCCATAACTCCTCTGGACTAATATAGTCATTTAACAGTTGCTTTTGATCGTCTTTGAACACCCCTTTGTTCAAATTGAGGTTTTTACCCACTTCCTCCAGTCGGTCACGGGTATCCATCATGATTTTTCGTGGTGAAAGCTTCTTTCCGGTTAGATTTGCAGGACAAACCTCCGTACACCGTCCACATTCTGTACAACTGTAGGCATTCATCAACTGCGTCCACCGTAAATCAAAAACGTCACTTGCCCCAAATTTTTCGGGAGGGGTGGCACCTTCTGGGGGTGTAGTTGACTTTTCCGGAAAAAGCATCTGCATCACTTCATTTTTTATAGAACCGTCCACACGGAACTTCCCTTGGGCTTCTAAATTAGCGTAAAAAGTATTGGGAAAAGCCAACAGTATATGCAGGTGTTTGGAATAATAGAGGTAGTTTAAAAAAATCAAAATACCGCTAATGTGCGCCCACCAAAAGCCGCGTTCTAAAAGAAGGAGGGTGTTCGTATTTAATCCCTCAAAGAGAGGTTTGATATGATCAGATACCGGAAAACTACCTGCTTTAATATAGGATTCAACAGTCTGTTGCTGGAGTATTGCATCCGTGGCATTCATACACAGAAACAGCAGCATAAGAACGAGCTCAAAATACAAGATATAATCCGCATCTCTTTTAGGCCATCCCTTCATTTCATTTTTCCAAAAGCGTTTAATCTTGAGTAGATTTCTGCGGGTCCAAAACAAAATTACGGACAACAAAACCAGCAAGGCGAGAATTTCAAAACTACCGATCAAAACATCATACACCTCTCCAAGCAGGGGAGCAAACAGTCGGTGAGTGCCCAGCAACCCATCCAGGACAATTTCCAACAATTCGATATTGATAAGAATAAATCCGACATAAACGATCAAATGAAGCGCGGCCGCCATAGGTTTTACCCCCATTTTTGATTGCCCTAAGGCTACTCGTGCCATGTGCTTCCAGCGCGCAGACCTATCCTTGGTTCTATCGGTCTGTTTTCCAAGCAGTATGTTGCGTTTGACTCTAAGAATATTTCGCACGAAAAAGCCTCCTCCTACGATAAGCAAACTCAGAAAAACTAGATTCGGCAAATAGCCCATAGGAATTATTCTTTTGGACGGGTAGTATTCGCTTTTCTCCCAAATAAAGAAAAGTGGACGTAATTTTTAGGATTGGCTTTTAAATCGGTTAACAATGCCTCCAATGCAGCAGAAGACCCTAGTAGCTTATGGTATAGTTCCTCGTCATTAAGCAACTTACCTGCTGAACCTTCTCCGTTGTTTAGGCGAGACAGTATCTTTTGTAAATCGGCAGATGTTTGTTCGAAATTTGCTATCGTAGCTCCCAATGGCATTTGAGCAAGAGAATCGGAAAGCTGACTTAAATTTTTTGAAGTAGCTTCCAAATTTCCAAGGGTTCCCTTGAAGTTTTTTTCATTTTGCACCACCACCCGATTCATGTTTTTGGTAAGTTCAGCTACATTGGCAACACTTTCCGCCAAGCCCTCCAAAGCCAATTTTAAATTGGTTTGGGTTTGATAATTCATCACATTACTCACCCCTGCAAAAAGGGAGTCGGCAGAAGTCAAAAGTCCTTCAATTTTGTCTTGTAAAGGAGCTATTTGTTGGTTGACCAATTCGGTCAACCCAGGCTTGATATTTGAGGGCAAGACGTCTCCAGTGCTTACCTCATTTCCTTGATCGTAAACAGGCAAAATTGCGATGGCTTTACCCCCAATAAGGCCTGCTTCATAGAGTTGTGCTATACTTTGATTTGAAAAATTCAGGTCGCTTCTCAAACTAAATGTCACTTTGATTTTATCGTAATTTTCATCAAAATCAATTTTTCTGACCTTGCCGACATTGAGTCCATTGATGGTTACGTTAGCACCTATCACGAGTCCTTCAACGTCTGGGTAAAGTGAGGAAACAATTTTACTATCATCCAGCAGGGAAGAGCCCTTGAGGTAGTTGAAACCAAAAATAAAAATGACGATGCAACCCAGGATTAGAATTGCAGTTTTTATTTCACGAGATTTGTTCAAAATAGAGCGTTTTACGGTGCCTTACAAAGGTAGAAATTATTTTCAGAAGAGCATCATTTTAACAAGCGTAGTGCCTCACTAATTGCGATTTTTTTACCGCTTTTATAGGCCACGACAAATGCATTGGTATAACCTTTACTTTGTGCCATTTTTAGATGCTGTTGCGCTTCCTCATAGGTAAGGGCGGTTTGGTAAAAATAGCGGTACATTTTTCCTGATTTCTCCCTACTAATGGGTGTAAGCCCTTTAAAGTTGTATCCCTCTGCAGCTAAACGATTACCACTTGCCGCAATTTGAACTTTAAAAATTAAGTCCGAATTTGAGGTTATAACTTCTTTTTGGACGGGCTTGTTTTCCAGTGTGAGGGTCTCTTTTTGAACCCCCGCCTGAAGCAAATCTCTGTAGTTGAGTATGGCACTCGAAATGGCGTTAGCCATCTGGTTTTGTCCTTTAGAAGAATTCAGAAAAGCCCCCTCAGTACTGTTTGTCAAAAATCCTGTTTCAACTAAAACGCTTGGCATGTAAGTGTATTTTAACACTATAAAGCCGGCCTGTTTTACGGTTCTGTCCTTTCGTTTTAAGTTATTTACAAAACTTTGCTGTATGGTATTGGCTGCGGCTATACTTTGATCCAAATAGGTTTCTTGCATTAAAATAAGGCTGATTACCGATTCGGGGTCATTTGGATCAAAGCCGTCGTATTTTTGCTCGTAATTTTCCTCTAAAAAAATTACGGAATTTTCTTTTTGGGCTACTTTAAAATTGCGCTCATTTTCATGCAAACCCAACACAAACGTTCCAGCACCAAAAGCTTGAGAAGAAGAAAAAGCATCACAATGGATGGACACAAACAAATCTGCATCTACCTTATTGGCGATATTAGCACGTTCGATTAAGTCTACAAAGACATCTTTATCGCGGGTGTAAATGACTTTGACTCCCGATTTTTGTTCTAATTGCGCACCAATTTTTAAGGCAATATTGAGCGCAATTTTCTTTTCAAAATACCCATTTCCCCTATTTCCTGAGTCGTGGCCCCCATGTCCTGCATCCAAAACCACTAAAAACGGTTTTTGTTGGGCAAAGACGGAAGTAAACATCGTGGGGATCATGAAAAACGCCGCACAACAAACTAAAACAAATATAAAACGCCTCAATTTAACAGGCTTACAAAACGGAGAATTAGACAAAAAATCTTGATGCATCCTTAAAATTATCATTAATTTTGGTCGTTTGAACCAAGCACAACAAATTTAGGGCTTATCACTTTGCAATCAAAGTTTTATCATATAGCATATTTCCTCTTTTTCTTCGGACTAGGAATTGTTCACGCTCAAACCACAACTTCTACTACACTTACTGATGCTGTCCTCTTGGACAGTATTTCTAAACCGGTAGAAAAAAAACCCTTGCTGTTGGCTGAGGTTGAATACAAAGCCAAAGATTGTGTTCAAATTGATCGAAAAAACAACAAACTCATTCTTTACAATGAAGCCGAATTGTACTACCAAGACATCGAACTTCGGGCCGGAATCATCATCTTAGATTATCAAACCAATGAGGTCAATGCGGGTCGAATCGTACTTGACTCGACTCTGGTTCAGTACCCCTTTTTCAAACAAGGAGGCAATGAAGTAAATCCCGACTCGATACGATTCAATTTCGACACCCAAAAAGCCTTGATCTGGAATTCCAAATCAGGACAAAATGGAATGGATATTTTTGCGGCTTTGACCAAAAAGCAAAACGATTCTGTATATTATATCAAAGATGCACGTGTCAGTACTGCTGGAAAATTAGTGGGGGGTGACGAAGAAGGGATTGATTACTATTTTAAAGTCAGAAAAGGAAAAATCATCCCGGGGGGTAAAATCATTTCGGGATTAACCAATATGTTTATAGCCGATGTTCCCACCCCTGTCGGGCTTCCCTTTGCGTATTTTCCATCCTCCCAGACCAAAGAGTCTGGCTTTATTATTCCTTCTATAGGGGAAAGCAACTTACGAGGGTATTACATCCAAAACGGAGGCTATTATTTAGCCTTGTCGGACTATTTTGATTTAACCCTGATTACAGATTACTATACCAATGGAAGTTATGGGTTTCGTGGGGACTCCCAATACAATGTGCGGTACAAATACAGGGGAACTTTTAGCTTTCGATTTGAAAACCTCATCAATGAGGCAAGGGGGCTTCCTGAATATTCCAAATCAAGTGTATTTAATGTCCGTTGGAACCACAGTAAAGATCCAAAATCAAGTCCAAATTCAACTTTTTCAGCCTCGGTAAACTTTGGAACCAGCGACTATTACAGACAGTCTGTAAATCAGTTAAACTCGCCGAACTTCCTAAACAACAATTTAAGTTCCTCCATTTCTTATTCTAAGTCCTTTCCAGAATACCCCCGCGTAAACATATCGCTGACAACGGCAATGTCACAAAACTCTCAATCCAAATCAGTAAACTTAACACTGCCAACGTTTCAAGCCAATATGGAACGTATTTACCCTTTTGCCCCCAAGATTGGAGCAAAAAAAGGGCTGTTCCAAAACATTAACTTTCAATACACGAGTAGAGCAGAAAATAGAATCATCACTACCGAAGACGCTCTTTTTGGGCCTACCATGTTTGATAATGCAAAAATGGGGATGAAACACACCATCCCGATCAGCACGAATTTTAAGCTGTTTAAGTATCTGAGTATGTCTGCAAGTGCCAACTATGACGAAATTTGGACGCAAAATACCGTCCGCTTTTCAGATTTCAATCCCGAGCTTGGTAGGGCGGTAAAAGACACCATCAACAACATTGGAACTTTTAGGCAATACAGCCTTAGCGCTTCTTTAGGAACAACGGTTTACGGGACCTTTAATTTTGGAGAAAATAAAAAAATCCAATCCATACGCCATACAATAAGACCCGCCATCAGTTATACCAACAAACCCAGCTTTGAAAAATATTACGACACCTACATCGTGGATGCCGATGGTAACTCTGCTGAGTACACAAGGTATCAGAATAGTTTGTTTGGGATACCTTCAAAGGCGCTTTCCAACAGCATGGGCATCAGCTTAGGGAATAACTTTGAGGCAAAGGTTCGAGACAAGGATTCTACTGCAACAGGACCTAAAAAAATTGTATTACTTAACAACCTCAACATTTCGACTTCACATAATTTTGCGGCAGATTCGCTTCGATGGAGTCCCATGCGGATGTCCTCAGGGTTTTCACTGCTCAAAGGAAAAATGAGCATTAATTTTGGAAGTACGTTTGATCCCTATGCCCTGAATGAAAAAAAGGTTCGTATCAATACCTACAATATTGCAAACGGGGGCGGATTGTTGCGTTTAACGAGTGCCAATGTAAATATGAATTACTCCTTTTCGAGTACCCAGTTGAAAGGGGCGAATCGAGAGGAAGAAGATTCGGAGGAAAGAAGCCAGAGAGAAGCGACCTCAAGTGGTGGTAGAGACGATGATTTGTTTGGTCGAGCAGAAGATTTTACAGATCGGCGCATGAATGACGCTGAAAACAATGACCCAGCACCCACCTACCCCAGTTACCGAACCAAAATACCTTGGGATTTAAAAATTGCCTATTCTTTAACCTATAACAATTCAAGAGGGCAAAGGGATTTTAGTAATAATTCATTGATGTTTTCTGGAAATATTGATTTGACACCCAAATGGAAAGTGGGCATGTCCTCTGGGTATGATTTTAAAGGACAAGGCTTTACCTATACCCAATTGCGATTTAACCGTGATCTAAACAGTTGGCGCTTAAATTTTAGCTGGATTCCTTTTAGTGACAGAGCCTCCTGGAACTTTTTTATCGGGATAAAATCAGGACTCTTGAGCGATATCAAATACGAAAAACAAAGCTTACCCAACCGGAGGTAGGTCGATCGTTAGTTTTTAGTACCTTGTCTAAAACAATTCGGGATGAAAAAAATTATCACAACCCCCAAAGCCCCAGCTCCTTTAGGACCCTATAATCAAGCCATAAAATCAGGAAACACCCTGTATATTTCAGGACAAATCCCCCTAGTTGCAGCAACTATGGAAGTGTTTAATGGAACCATACAAGAAGAAACTCACTTAGTAATGCAGCACTTAAAAGCCATATTAGAAACAGCTGGCATGGATTTCAATCAGGTAGTAAAAACCTCAATCTTTATTGATGACATGAACAACTTCGCTCAAATAAATGAGGTCTATGGAAGCTATTTTGACAGTGAAACGGCGCCTGCCAGAGAAACCGTTGCTGTAAAAACACTTCCTAAATCAGTGCGGGTTGAAATCTCAATGATAGCAGTCGATTAAGACGCTTTGTCGATCAGTTTTTTGTGGTATTTTACCAATTCATCTATGGGACGCTGTACAATTCTTCCCATACGAAGTCCCTTGAGACTCAGTGCTTTTTCGATTTCATCTTTCAAATAAAAAGAGATCGAACCGATAAAATGAATTGGAATTTCGCTGGCGTTGTCGAATTGTAAAATTTGATGGTTGATAAACCGTTCGAGACCCTTGGCAATAATGTTCTGAAATACCTCATTTTGTTTATGCTGAATTAAAAATTTTGAAAACGTAGCCAAATAGGTATTCGGATTTTCGCGGCGGTAAATATTCTCCTTTATCGTATCGGGAGTAAGGTCGTATTCTTGTTCAAACGCTTTAGCCATATCCTCCGACATGGTTTTGAAGTAATAACTTCGAATCAGTTGTTTTCCAAAAAAATTGCCGCTGGCTTCATCCATTAAAATATAGCCCAATGAAGTTACCCGTTGCTCTATCTCTTTTCCGTCAAAGTAGGTGCAATTGGAACCCGTTCCCAATATGCAAACTATGGATTTTTCTCCAGGGTCAGAAGCGGCATATACGGCAGCATGGGTATCTTCTTTGATGATTATATTTGCTTGGGTAAAAATTTCATCAAAAACTTTTCTTATTCTTTTTTGGGGAGAATCCACTCCACAACCGGCTCCATAAAAATAAAGGTGAGACACTTGTTCCCTGTTTTGAAACAAATCAAAATTATTGATGATTCGCTCTTTAAGAATGGCACTGGAAAGCACTTGAGGATTCAACCCCAAAGTTTGAGTAGAAAAAAGTGTTTCTCCCTGTGAATTTACAGCAATCCAATCGGTCTTAGTCGAACCGCTGTCAACAACTAAAATCATACTGAAATGAGTTTAGAGTTGATTGATGTGTTTTGCCAAATCAATGAGTTTGTTAGAATATCCACACTCGTTGTCATACCATGAAATGATTTTGAAAAAACGAGAATTCAATTCCATTCCTGCTTCTGCATCAAATATGGAGGTTCTGATGTCTCCAACAAAGTCTTGAGAGACTACGGCCTCATCTGTATAGCCTAAAATATTGTTCAAATCGGTATCGGCATGCTTTTTCATCACGCTTTTGATTTCCTCGTAGGTAGTGTCTTTTTCAAGTCTCACGGTAAGGTCTACTACAGACACATTTGCCGTTGGCACTCTGAAGGCCATACCGGTAAGTTTACCTTCTAGTGAAGGAATTACTTTTGTAACTGCTTTTGCAGCTCCTGTTGAAGCAGGCATGATATTAATTAACGCACTACGACCTCCTCTAAAGTCTTTTCTTGAAGGTCCATCAACGGTAAACTGCGTTGCAGTTGTAGCGTGTACGGTAGTCATTAATCCTTCGGCAATTCCAAAGTTGTCATTCAAAACTTTAGCCACGGGAGCCAAACAATTGGTTGTACATGATGCATTGGAAACAATTGTTTGAGAAGCTTTAGCCTCTTTGTGATTAACTCCCATTACAAACATGGGGGCATCCGCAGAGGGAGCAGAAATTACCACCTTTTTTGCTCCTCCATCAATATGAGCTTGAGCTTTTTCAAGAGTCGTAAAAATTCCAGTACATTCAGCTACTACATCTGTATTCATTTCTCCCCAGCCAATTGCAGCAGGATCGCGTTCGGCTGAAATACGAACAGCATGTCCGTCTACAACCAAGTTATTTCCATTAACCTCTACTGTTCCGTCATATTTTCCGTGTACAGAATCATATTTTAATAAATAGGCCAAATGCTCGATATCCAAAAGGTCATTGATCCCTACGACAGTAACGTCGTCTTGCTTCATTGCCGAGCGAAATACTAGTCTTCCTATTCTTCCAAATCCATTGATTCCAATTCTAATTGCCATTTTACTTTTGTTTAGTTGATTATTATTTGTGTAGTTAAATTGTTAATATATCCGATACTCGGATGAGATCTTTATTTATTTCTGATTTTCCCTTGATTGCTTTTTCGAGTGGACTTAAAATCATCTCTCCCCCTTGCATTCCAACCATCATATTGGAATGTCCATCCAACAGGGCCTCAACGGCATATACCCCCATTCTAGATGCGAGCACACGATCGAAGCAAGATGGACTTCCGCCGCGCTGCATATGCCCTAATACAGAAACTCTTACGTCGTAGTAAGGCAGGTTCTTTTCTACGTATTCGGCGATTTCAAAAACATTTTTCCCTGTTTTATCCCCTTCTGCCACTACTACGATACTAGACGACTTACCCGATTTTTCGCTCCTTTTTAGAGATTCCAGCAAACGGTCCAATCCCATATCCTCTTCAGGAATGAGTACTTCTTCAGCTCCTGCTCCAATACCCGTATTTAATGCAATATGACCGGCATCTCTTCCCATTACTTCAACAAAAAAGAGTCGGTTGTGTGAGATGGCTGTGTCTCGAATTTTATCGATAGCATCAATTACAGTATTCAAAGCCGTATCAAAACCAATGGTATGTGAGGTGCCAAAAATATCATTGTCTATGGTACCGGGAATCCCGATCACAGGAATGTTAAATTCGGATTGAAAAATTAAAGCTCCCGTAAAAGAACCGTCTCCCCCAATGATTACCAGGGCTTCAATCCCTTGTTTTTGGAGGTTTTCATAAGCGATTTTTCTACCTTCCTTTGTTCGGAACTCTAAACAACGTGCAGATTTTAAAACAGTCCCCCCTTTGTTAATGATGTTGTTTACACTGCGTGCATTCATCACTTTTACTTTGTTATCAATAAGGCCTTGATATCCTTGGTAAATTCCAACACATCCTACATTATGGTAGGCTGCAGTTCTTACTACAGCTCGGAGGGCAGCGTTCATCCCTGGGGCATCTCCTCCAGAGGTTAACACACCTATTTTTTTAATACTCGTACTCATCCATTTGATTTCACGGCAAATTTAAACATAATATCAACAGCAGACTAACGCGTAAAGAAATTTTACAAAAATGAAACGGAATGTTATAATTTGGTTTTTTTGACAAAACGAATGGGTCCCTCCTCCGCTTGGTTTGTCTGAGTAGTATCCTCTTTTGCTTGCATAGACTGGCTTGCCACCACCTTTTGAATCAAGTCTTTAAAGGTGTTAAAATCTACCGCATACGAAAGTCCTACTCCTTGCGTATAGCCCAGCTCATCCCCTATGTATCGAAATTCATTCTCTTTGTTAAACACTTTGGCTCGCAACGATCCTTCTGCATTGAGGATAAAATCAATTTGTATATTTCCCACGATCAAGGTTTGCTCTACCCCCCCTACCGGTACACCTATTTTTCCATTCAATAAAATTCGATCGCTTATTTGAGTGGATAAGGTAAACCCTAAACGGTCTTCCGTAGCAATATCCAAAAGGGCGCTTTTATCCCCTTGCAAATAATCAATCCCTACTTTTAGTTTGTCGTTTTCTTCCCCTATAAGACTACTGACAATATCAGACGCTTTTTGATAGAGGTTGTTCGTAATTCCTTGCATGGAAACACTTACTTCATTGATAAAAATCCCCTGAGAAAGTAATGAAATGGCTTGTAGCTGACTGCGCTGAGGGTCGGCCAAGCGATAGTTGATCTCAGAAGCTACCGTACCGCTGGTATTAGGAAAGTCTATTTCAAAAACGGGGTCGTCGGGTTTTAATAAATTCCCTTGCAGCCGAATTAAAACCTCTGTTGGAATGCTTTTATTGAAGTTAGGATTGTCTAACAGCAGTGCTGGATTTGCTCCTCCAGGTACACTATATACCGCCTCTAAATCCATTTGAGCCTCCAGTGGATTGCCCTCCCAAACGATGGTTCCTCCGGGTTTAACATTAAATTTTTTATCAATTACTCCTAAATTTTTGAAATTGTAAATGCCATCGTACGTAATAAAGTCCCCCCACATATTGAATTTACCCTTGGTATTGATTTCCATAAAAAGGTTGCCCGCTCCGCGTCCGCTTAAATAACTTCCTGTTTCTTGATCAATTACAATTTCGATGGAGGCATCATTGGTGACGTCCAATTCGAAATCCATCTCAACCCCCCGAATTTCCTTCAACTCTCTGGTTTGTGTTTTCGGATCTTTCTCTCGCTTTACCTTTTTATCGATAAAATTCACAAAGCTATTTTCTGAAATACCGTAACTCTCAGCCCAAGGAATCTTAATGGAAGTCCCTTTTTCTGAAGTACCTTGCATCGAAATTGTTAAATTTCGAGTAGGCCCCTTAAGGCTAACATTCCCTTCTAAAAACCCCTGACCAAAAAATAGAGATTCGGGTTTTTGGGTGGTATTGAGCAGCAACATTCGTTCCGATTGAATTTGCATGTCTAAAATCCACTCTTTAAAGTTGATGTGAGAAAAAGTTCCCCCCAAGAGCGCAGAAGTTCCCTCTGCTTCTTCTTTGAGCTCAACATTTTTGAATACAAAGTCCTGATTGATCAAATTCACTTGGGTTTCCTCTACCTGATACAGTAGATTGAGGTAGGGAATCCCCAATTGAGCCTTTTCTAAATTGAGTAGTCCGTTGTGTCTGAGTTGACTTAAAGGCCCCCAAAGATTTACATTCCCTGAAATAGCCCCTTTAATATTTTGTATCGCATCACGTCCTAAAGGTGATAAAAAATCGAGATCAAAACGGTCGAAATTAAAGTCTAAATTGAGTGTTGGCTTTTCCAAGCCTTGCCAGACCCCTTTTCCTGACAATTGACTTCTGCGATCCTTTTTAAGATCAAAATCAACGATATAAGTATTCAATTGGGTATTGCCCTGAGTATTCAATTCAAATTGCCCCAAGGACTGTCCATTGATATTCCAATCGGCAATTGCCGCTGAAATGTCTAATTGATTTTCATTTTTTGAACGAGTAATAGCTAATTTAAAATCTGCAGTTCCGGACTGAGAAAAGACAGCTGAATTGGGGAGTATGTTTTCCAACACCAAATTGTCTACCGCTACATTCACTTTAAATTGGTTCTTATTCAAATATGCTCCCGACAGCTCAATCATTTGATTCTCTGTAACGGCTAACAGTTCAGACAATACAAGTTGTTTCGTTTTTGCATTAAAACTTATTTTTTGATTGGGAGTGTCCTGTGGATTCAATACCCAAGTCTCTTTACCTATAGGAAGTTTTGATTTTTTAAATCCAAAATAAGAGGTTCCCTCCTTCCCCATGGTATGGTAGAAATTCAGTTCAAAGGGAAATTGCTCTTTGGCTTCATTGGTAAATTCAGAACGAAAATACAGCGTGTCTTTAAATCGGGTACTTATCATGTTAAAAGCCCTGCCTTTAAGGTACTCTTGACTTACATAATCCACACTTAAAAAGGTATTGTAAATAGGGTTCTTCGTGTCAATTTGAAAATGCAGTTGCTCTAGTTGTAAACTATTCCACCTCAACAATGGAGCATCCAAAGTCACATTAGACCGGGAGGCATCGGAGGCAATGGTCCCCTTGAGGCTGATGTTTTCTGAAATAGAAAACTCGGGATACAGTGCGTCTAAAAGTTTTTGATTGATCGTAAGATTGAAACTCAACTCTTGCCCTTTTTCTGGATTTTTTGAAGGCAAAAAGGGATAGGCCTGGTGTAATGTCTGCTGAAACATAAGGGGCAACTGTGACGTTTTAAATACCCCTTTAGCTTCTCCTGAAATACAATCTGTATTCAATAGACTCAATCGGGTCTGCCCTTGCTCCAAGGTTTGCGAAAGGGTGATGGGGTTTAAACTAACTACTCCCTCATCATTGGTGATTTGGGCAGCCGATATTTTAATTTCTCCAATGAACGCATCAAGACTTTTTCCTTCAAATCCTCCCAAAACCACGCCTTTGAACTCTCGCTTCCCGCTTCCTAACTGAAGTCCAAGGCGGTTAATGTCCCATTTGGAAATATTTGCTGCCAAAATGTATTGGGGGGTCGGCCCTGAAAAATCAAACCGCAAGTCGCTCTTTAATTGCAGCAACTCGTTTGAGGCGCTGAGGGTATTTTTCAATTGATGCGCATTATAATTCCCTTTTAAAGCTATTTCATCTAAAGTAACCGCTGGGGTTGTTAGTTTCAAATTTTGAACGTCCCAGCTCAAATTGGGATTTTTGGTTTTACTAAAGTCTGCATGTAAACTAAGGTCTGCACCAAGGCTTACTTTCTCTTTAGTCAGTGAGGGAATTGTAAATTGAATGGAATTTAACCTAGTGGTTAGATCTAAGGTTTTAGAGGGGAGTCGTTTATCAACTAGCCCTTGCCCCATTTCGCCCTTGAGCGCTATCGATCCCCATTCATTCTGAGAATTTAAATCAAAAGAAATAAGCTCGCGTGCTGCCTTAAGCTCCCCTTGAAGGTGGAGGGAATCTCCTGTAAAATAGGGACTGAGGCTGTTAAAACCCTTTAGGTTTTTACCGATGCGCTCGAGGTTCAAATGGGCTTTGACTAACTTCAACTGTCCAATCAACTTTTTTAAATTTAAAAGATTTTGAATGCCCCCCTCTCCTTCTAAATAAAACTCCTTGTGCTTAAGTTCGATGCCTTTAATCTCAAATGCATCGAGCGTACCCGCTGCTGCAAATTGAGCCGTAATAGGACTCGGATCAATCAAAACTTTAAAGTGTTCTGTTAAAAGATTTGGATCAATCTGACTGTGTATTAACTCAAAATCAAATCGACCCTTTGCTCCAAAATTTCGAAAACTAGCATCCTCTCCATTTAAAGTTAAGGTTCCTTCCAGTTGACTTTCATCTAAAGCCAAGGACCAATCCGTTAATGTTAAATTTCCAGGGCTGTAGGCTACCAGTGCACGGGTGTTGAGTTGATGCTGAACGGGCGATTGAAATCTTCCCTCTAAAGCATTCAATTGGACGTTGAAACGATCTACAGAAAAGTCAAAACTACTCGCAGAAATGCCCATTGAATCCAAACGAATCGGTTGGCGTTCGGTGTTTAAATCAGCGTAGGAAAATTGAGCATCCGACACCTCTAATCGACTCATTTTAAATGAAGTCCTTATGGGATTTTCATTTTTGAGTTTTTCCACAAGCACTTTTAATGAATGTGTTTCTTCTTGAGGGTATTTTTTAATTTTTAAATAAACACCATTAAGGTCAAGTTGGTTGAGATTAAAATCGTTTTGTTGAAGTTTTCTTAAATCCCGAAATGAGGTTTCAATTGTGTTTATATAGGCAAGCGTATCCTCGTGATGATCGCCAATAAAAATTCCACTCAGTTCGAGCGTTCCATTCCAGCGAACTTTAACAAAATCAAAGGTAAGCCGCTGATTGGTGCGTTTTTCAAAACTTTGAGTCAGTTTTTTTAAAATCCCTGACTGAACCCAAGAGGTAGAAATCAACAGCAAGCCTGCCCCAAAAACAAGCAGGATAACCCCCAAAAGGATAGCAATTATTTTATTCCTCTTTTTGATACGAATCGTTTATTTTTGTAACGCTTTAATACATACTATGTTGTCCAATTCAGAACTTATCCTTGCCATTGAATCTTCGTGTGACGACACTGCCGCTGCGGTATTGAAAGGCCGTAAGGTACTCTCTAACTGCATTGCCAATCAGACGATACATAAAGCTTATGGTGGCGTAGTTCCTGAACTTGCTTCGCGAGCACATCAATCCAAAATTATTCCAGTAGTCCATCAAGCCTTAGCTCAAGCAAATATCGACAAAAATGACCTAACTGCAATCGCTTATACCCAAGGACCTGGACTCTTAGGTTCCCTTCTGGTAGGTAGCGCCTTTGCGAAATCTATGGCCCTATCTTTAGAACTGCCTTTACTCCCAATCAATCATATGCAAGGACATCTATTGGTGCATTTTATTGAAGAAGAAGGAATTCAAAGCCCTCAGTTTCCTTTTTTGGGGGTGACCGTTTCAGGAGGGCATACACAGCTTGTGCTGGTAAAAAGTCACTTTGAAATGGAGGTCCTGGGCACAACTTTAGACGATGCCATTGGTGAAGCCTTTGACAAATGTGGAAAACGTATGGGTTTAGCCTATCCTTCAGGCCCTCAAATTGACAAGCTGGCTCAAGCAGGAGATCCTCATAGGTTTGCCTTTCCGATCCCAAACCTAAAAGGCTATAATGTGAGTTACAGTGGAGTAAAAACGGCATTCACCAACTTTATTCACCAACAAAGCAGCAAAAACGAGCGCTTTATAGAAGAAAATTTGAATGATCTCTGCGCTAGCTTGCAGTATACGTTGGTTCAAATCATCCTCACTAAAATTGAAGAAGTAGCCGAAGCGTACCCATTGAATCAAATCGTAATTGGGGGTGGGGTAGCCGCGAATTCCGAATTGCGAAATCAGCTGCTTAAAAAAGAACAAAGTAAAAAGTGGCAGGTTTTTTTACCTCCCTTAAAGTACACGACAGACAACGCTGCCATGATTGGTATTGCTGCCTATTTTAAACTCCAAGACAAACAATTTGGTTCCTTGACAGATGCCTCTTTGTCTCGATTAAACTATTGATTATGGTTCTTTTTTTCGATGCAACCTTAGAGGAATCTCATGCTGACTTTACCTTTTCTAAAGAAGAGAGCAAGCATTTGGCTAAAGTGCTTAGAAAAAGAGCGGGAGACCCAATTTGCATTACAAATGGAAGGGGGCTGGAATGGCAAGGTGTATTGACCCATGTAGCGGCTAATTCTGCCCGAGCCAAAAAAAATCACACCCACCAACACAGCCCACCGAAAAAACAAATCCATTTAGCTATAGCCCCTACAAAAAACAACAACCGCATGGAATGGTTGATTGAAAAGCTAACAGAATTAGGGGTAGCCTCAATTACCCCCCTACGCTGCAACCACTCCGAAAGAAAAGTGACTAAACTGTTGCGTTTGGAAAAAATTGCCATTGCAGCCCTCAAACAGTCGCAACAATTTTTTCTTCCTGAACTGCACTCCCTCACCCCCTTTTATGATTTTATCAAAAATGACATTCAAAACGGATATATCGCACATTGTGAAAAAAGCGCAAAGACGCCCTTGGCAGACTGCCCGCTGAATCAGCAAACTATCACCTTGCTTATCGGCCCCGAAGGAGACTTTAGCCCAGATGAAATTAATGCAGCTGAAGCAGCAGGAATCCGATCAGTCAGCCTAGGTGCCCAGCGCTTTAGAACAGAAACAGCGGGACTCTTAGCCTGCCACACTGCATTTCTTCAGCAACAGCCTAATTGACGTTTTAAACTTTCCTATATTTAACCAATGAATGCAAAAGAAATTTCCAACGGAATCGTACGAGCTGTGCTACAGTTGACCGGACTCTGTATTCTTATTTGGTTGCTCCTACAAATCAAAACCCTTCTCATTTACATGCTTATTGCTGGTATCGTGAGCTTAATAGGAAGACCGATAAACCAGTTTTTAACGGGCCGTTTGAAATTTAAAAATGTATTGGCAACTTCCATCACCATAGTTTTCTTATTGTGGGTATTGGTCAGTATTTTTTCGCTTTTTGTACCCCTCCTCATCCAACAGGGAGAAAACCTTTCCCTGCTTGAGGTAAATGAACTCAAAGGAAATATAGAAACACTTATTCAAGAAATTGGACTTTATTTTAACCTGGATAACAGTTTTTGGCAACAACAATTTTCGGTAGACAATCTGTTTCAAAACATCAACTTGGGCTTACTGCCGGAATTGCTTAATCAAACCCTCGAACTGCTTGGAGGCTTTACCATTGGATTGTTTTCAGTGGTTTTTATTCTTTTCTTTTTTTTAAAAGACAGTCACTTACAAGAACGAATCATTTTAGCGCTTGTAAATGACAAAGTTTCCAATCGGGTAGAAAAGTCGATAGAAAAAACCAAAGGGCTACTCTCTCGTTACTTTTTAGGCTTGTTGTTGCAAATCAGCATCCTCCTTATCATCTACAGTATCGTTTTGGCCATTTTTGATGTTCAAAATGCATTCATTATAGCCTTTCTTTGTGCTTTGCTGAACCTGATCCCTTATTTGGGCCCAATCATCGGGGGGTTGCTGATGTTACTCCTCACCATGAGCAGTTTTATAGGGGCTGATTTTAGCACTGTAATTCTTCCCAAAACAAGCTATGTCATGATTGGATTTATTGTTGGACAATTGGTAGACAATTTTTTCAGCCAACCTTTTATCTTTTCAAATAGCGTCAAGTCCCATCCACTAGAAATCTTTATCGTAATTCTTGCCTCTGGAACCTTACTGGGTCCGGTAGGGATGATTATTGCAATTCCCCTCTACACTACAATAAAAGTAATTGCACAAGAATTTCTCGCAGAAAATAAAATTGTAAAATCACTGACAAAGAATTTTTAATACACAAGTTTATGAAAACCTCTGTACTCTCGTTTTTTTTAATTGGATTTATCACGCTTAGCCTTCACGCCCAGAAGCTCAATCGAACGGAACGCAAAATTATTGATAAAGTAAAAAGCCTTGACCAAGAAAGCATTTCCTTTCTTGAAAAAGTCGTCAATATCAATAGCGGTACTTTAAATCAAAAAGGAGTAAGAGAAGTGGGTGAAATTTTTCGTACCGCATTCAATGAAATTGGGTTTCAAACCGAGTGGATCAACATGCCTGAACAGATGAATCGCGCAGGGCACTTATTTGCAACCGTGGCGGGAGACAAAGGAAAAAAACTTTTACTTATTGGACATTTAGACACTGTTTTTGAGGAAAACAGTCCCTTTCAAAGCTTTGAACGTATCAACGACAGTATGGCTTATGGTCCTGGGGCAAATGACATGAAAGGGGGCGACGTCATCGCACTTTATGCGCTTAAAGCATTGGCGGATTTAAATTTACTTCAAAGAGCATCCATTACAGTAGCCTTTACTGGGGATGAAGAAAGCACAGGCAAACCCCTAAGCATTTCACGTAAAGCCCTTATAAAAGCGGGTAAAAAAGCAGATATTGCTTTGGGGTTTGAAACCGCAACTAGCTTTGAAAATGCGACCATTGCAAGACGGGGAGCTTCAGGCTGGAGCGTGGAAACCAAGGGCAAACGAGCACATTCTTCAGGAGTCTTTAACGAAAGAGTGGGTGCTGGTGCCATATTTGAAATGAGTCGTATTCTCAATGCTTTTTATGAAAAGGTGCGAGGAGAAACCTACCTCACCTTCAATCCGGGAACCCTTATGGGAGGTACATTTGTGTCCTACGACAAGCAAACCAGCAGCGGGGAAGTTTTTGGAAAAACGAATGTAGTAGCCCAAACCGCCCTTGTTAATGGTGGACTTCGCTTTATTTCTGAAGAACAAAAAGAAAATGCCCGAGCGAAAATGAGAGCAATAGTCAGTCAAAATTTACCTCATACCTCGGCCAGTATTAGCTTTACAGACAGCTATCCTGCCATGGGGCCAACCGCAGGCAATCAAGCGGTATTGGATATTTTGAGTGAAGTAAGTCAAGATTTAGGTTTTGGCCCGGTAAGCGGTTACGATCCTGGTCGTAGAGGTGCCGCAGACATTTCCTTTGTGGCTGACTACACCGATGGACTGGACGGACTGGGAACCATGGGAAATGGCGCCCACACGCCGCAAGAGACCGTCAATCTCAAAACCATGAATGCGTTAATTCAGCGAGCGGCTCTTTTGATCTATCGTTTAACACGCTAGTGATCCGTTAAAAAAGATCATTCAAGGGTAATTAGCAGAATTTTTTATATACCGAGTGCTGTTCCTCAAGGGCGCGTTTAAACTCCGCTTTGAGTTGACCAATCAGTTCCGATGCAGGTTTAACATCCGCTATAGCAGTAACCCCTTGCCCAGCAGACCAAATCGTTTTCCAAGCTTGAGCCTCTGCTTGTGCTGCATCCAGCTCCTTTCCAAAATCAATTTTTTTAGTTTGACTCCAAAGGGCTTCGGTAATTCCCATCGCTTCCAAACTAGGACGTAAAAAGTTAGCATTTACTCCCGATACAGCTGCTGTGTAAACGATATCCTCCGCCTTACTGTTGATGATCATTTCTTGGTATTTTGGATCTGCCATACTTTCTTTGGCATTTATAAAACGCGTCCCCATATAGGCGAGATCCGCTCCCATTTGAAGGGCAGAAGCAATATCTCTACCGGTACTGATACAGCCTGAAAGTAAAATGGTTTTATCAAAAAAACTTTTTATTTCATTAACCAAAGCCAACGGACTAAGGGCTCCCGCATGGCCCCCTGCCCCTGCAGCTACCAGTATTAGTCCGTCAACACCCGCCTCAGCTGCTTTTTCTGCATGCCGTTTTTTTATAATATCGTGATAAACCAAGCCTCCATAGCTGTGAACCGTACGTACCAAATCAGACACAGCACCCAGCGAGGTAATAATCAGAGGAACTTGATGCTTGACGCAGACTTCCAAATCCGACATTACCCTAGGGTTTGTTGGATGCACAATAAGGTTGACTCCAAAGGGAGCCGCTTTTTGACCTGTTTCCTTTTCAAAGGCAGTCAGAGCTTCTTTAATTTCAATCACCCATTCTTCAAAGCCTTCCGTACTGCGTTGATTTAGGGCTGGGAAGGTTCCCACTACACCATTTTTACAGCATTCAATTACGAGCTGTGGACCAGAGATTAAAAACATAGGAGCCGCCACAGCGGGCAAACTCAATCGATCTTCAAAAGGGAGTTTCATAAGTTAATTTTTTAAACGTACGGTCCATTCAAATTCAAAGGTTGATACCACAGTATGGTCTTGGTTTACTCCTTTGGAAGTTAACCAAAAAGTTTGTGGTTCCTCAGAGTTGAGCAGCTTTTCAAAGGCATCGTCAATGATCCGGCCGGCCTCACAGGTAAAATGCAATTTTCCTCTTGCTTTTTTTGAAAAATTTGCACGGTTATTTAAAACCAGCATGGAAACCATACGATTGTGCTGCTTGATGGCTTTCATGACTAAAACACCTGTAGCCAATTCTGCTGCCATCCCCTGCACTGCCCAAAACATAGAATTAAAGGGGTTTTGATTAATCCAACGGTGGACTACTTTCGTTTTACAAAACCCTTCCGCTATTTTTACCACTCGAACACCGCACCACCAGGCTGAGGGTAACTTAAAGAAAGTGAAAAAATTCAGTCTCGTCGGTGTAAAATTCATGTCAGTGTATCAAGGTCGAAGCCTCAATATAGTCTAAATCAAAAACTTCTGCAATTTCCTTGTAAACGACCTTTCCTTGAGCAATATTAAGCCCCTTGGCTAAGGCTTCGTTTTCTTGACAGGCTTTTTTCCATCCTTTATTTGCGAGCTGTAAGGCATAACTCAAGGTGGCATTCGTCAAGGCAGTAGTTGAAGTATTGGGCACAGCCCCGGGCATATTGGTTACTGCGTAATGAATGATCCCTTCTTTAATCCGTATGGGAGCTTCATGGGTAGTGGGTTCACTGGTTTCAAAACAGCCCCCTTGGTCAATGGCAACATCTACCAAAACGGTACCGGGCATCATTTTAGACAACATTTCTTTTCGGATTAATTTAGGAGCTTTCGAACCGGGAATCAATACCGTTCCAATGATCAGATGAGACCGTTTAAGCTCTTCTTCAATGGTATAGGAATTGGAGTAAACCGGAGTAACATTCGCTGGCATGATGCTTTCCAATTCCCGTAATCGATCTAGATTGGTATCTAAGATGGTAACATTAGCGCCTAAACCGGCAGCCATACGAGCCGCTTCTGTTCCCGAGACTCCCCCACCGATTACCATCACATTGGCAGGCTGAACCCCAGTTACCCCACCCAGTAAAATACCAAATCCACCCAAAGGCTTTTCAAGGTATTTGGCTCCTTCTTGTGTGGCCATTCGTCCGGCTACCTCTGACATGGGTATCAAGAGGGGCAATTTACCCTGCTCCTCCACCGTCTCATAAGCCAGACAAATCGCCTTGCTTTGTATCATTGCTTGAGTTAAAACCGCACTGGAAGCGAAATGAAAATAGGTAAACAACAACTGGTTCTCTTGAATCAATGCGTACTCAGCTTCTATCGGTTCTTTAACTTTAATGATCATTTCCGAATGCTGGTAAATGGATTCTATATCAGGAGCCATTTGACATCCTACTTCAAGGTATTCCTCATCGGTAATACCGCTGAGCAAACCTGCTCCTTGTTGAATGCTGACTTGATGTCCTGAGCGCATGAGGGTTAAGGCTCCCGCTGGGGTTAATCCAACTCTAGCCTCCTGGGGTTTTATTTCTTTTGGGACTCCTATTTTCATAGCGTAAAGGTTAATTGAAATACCTGTCGAAGATAAAAATTAACTATCGATTTCCCGTAATTAGGTTCGTTGAAAAATAAACTTTTTGCTAATTTTAAAAGACCAAATCTTGAACGATGAAATACTTTAACAAAACCCGAACCATTGAGCAAAAAGTGACCGACAGAGAGGTCCTTCTCAACCTGAGCCAATAGACCGAATTACTGAAGGCGATACTCGAAGAACTTAAAAGAATGAATACAACAAAAAACTCCGATTAACAACGGAGTTTTTTTTGTGATCGCGATAGGATTCGAACCTATGACCGTCTGCTTAGAAGTTTGCTATAGCCCTAAAATAACCCCATTTTATAAGGGTCTGAAAACGGTACCCCTCTCAGTTTAGTCCGTATTTTCCTAAACCTTCTACTATTCCTTGCGGAAAATTTTCATCTTGTTGTCTTTGCGGAAGAACACTATTGATTTTCTTTTCCTTTTCAAGTCCTGCCAAATAATGTTCCGTTAGACCGGTGTTTGATTGGCACAAAGCAGAAAAACGGTTAGACAAAAAATCGGTGGAAGCTAAAATTTTTAATAAGCACAAAAAATTAATACAAATTCGAAAAGCACATGCTGTTTTTGCAGACAATATCACAAACAAATGGCTTCCACTTGAAAATATGGCCATAGCAGGTTTCATTCGTCATAGTGTAGAGCATGATGTTTTTTGTTTGTTCAATTATAGCAATCAAAATCAATCTCTACCAGAGTCTATTTTTGAAGCTTTAGGCAAAGGGCCTCATAAATTCAAAGAGTTGTGGACAAATTCTAGCTTAGAATTTAAAAACCCTTTAGGCTCTTTTACGATGAAACCCTATCAATTTTTAATTCTGAGCACCTAGATTAATTGTATGCCTCCTTTTGAGGAATGGGACAAGCTCAAAAGAAAAAATAATTTTAAATCCCTATAAATTAAGACAATGAATTAACTTAAACCCTTTCTATGACAGATATAAAAGTTAATTTTGCCACTCCTTTAGCATTTGAAATTAAGACCTATTGATTATGCAAAATCAAGAACGTGTAATCCTATCCAATATCCAACCTCAAATTGACGGAGGCGCTTATGCCGTGAAACGTGTTGTTGGGCAATCCTTAAACGTGACTGTAGATGTGCTTTGTGATGGACATGATATATTGCAAGCGGCCTTGCTCTATAAACATCAATCCAAACACAAATGGACCGAAGTGAGAATGCAGGTTCTTGATAATGACCAAATGCAAGCCGCCTTCACGGCCGAGCATCAGGGAGCTTATTCTTATAAAATTGAGGGATGGGTAGATGAAGCCCTCAATTGGCTACACGGCATCGAAAAGAAAATAGAAGCCCATGTTCCCGTTGCTTCTGAACTTTTAGAAGGGGCGCTCTATATAAAAAAACTCTTAAAAGCCAATAGGGTTGAAGAAGCTGCCAAATGGCAACTACTCGTTGCCCTAATGGAAGACAAAGCTTCTTATCAACAAGCAGTTGAGGCCGTATTAGATCCTGATCTTAAAACTTTATTCAGGCTCCATCCAACCAAGTTTTTAAAAGCTAGCTCAGCGGAATTTCCTTTGTATGTGGACCGAAAAAAAGCCCTTTTTAGCACTTGGTATGAGTTTTTTCCCCGCTCTGCTAGCAGCACCCCCAACACGCATGGCACTTTTAAAGACTGCGAAAAAATACTCCCTAGAGTGGCTAAAATGGGCTTTGACACTTTGTATTTTCCACCTGTTCATCCCATTGGAGAAATCAACAGAAAAGGTAAAAACAATGCAACCCATGCCAAGGCAGGAGATGTAGGGTCTCCCTGGGGAATCGGTTCTCAACATGGAGGACACAAAGCCTTGCACCCTGAGTTGGGAAGCTTGGCTGATTTTAAAGCTTTGGTTAAAAAAGCCGATAAACTAGGCCTTGAAGTAGCTATGGATTTTGCCCTTCAAGCAGCCCCTGACCACCCTTGGGTGAAAGCCCATCCCAACTGGTTTAAATGGAGACCTGATGGCAGCATTCAATACGCCGAAAATCCACCTAAAAAATATCAAGATATTCTCCCTATCTATTTTGAAACACCCGACTGGAAAAATCTTTGGGATGAGCTTTTGTCTTGCGCCCTCTATTGGGTTGAAGAAGTGGGCATCAAAGTTTTTAGAGTAGATAATCCGCACACCAAACCCTTTCGGTTTTGGCACTGGCTTATTGCTCAAGTAAAGAAAAAACACCCCGATGTGCTCTTTTTAGCAGAAGCTTTCACCCGCCCTAAAATTATGGATCAATTAGCCAAAGAAGGATTTACACAGGGCTATTCCTATTTTACGTGGCGATTCAACAAGTTTGAGCTAACAGATTATTTGGAACAACTCACCAAAGGACCTCAAAAAGAATTTTATCGACCCAATTTTTGGCCCAATACCCCCGATATTAATCCCTTTCATCTTCAAGGAGCCAATGAAGCCATGCACCTATCTCGCTATTTTTTAGCAGCAACACTGAGCTCCAATGTGGGTGTATATGGACCCGTATATGAATTTATGGATTCAGCAGCCATTCCTGGAAAAGAAGAATATCACAACAGTGAAAAATATGAATGTAGAACGTGGGACTGGGAAGTTGAAAATAAAATTATGGTGGTCATCAAAAAGATCAACGAAGCGCGAAAGGACCTACCCTCCCTTCAACAAACCAACCATATTGAATTTTGTGACGTTCAAAACGACACGATTATCGCCTATGTCAAACGAGATGATTCCCATTCTTGTTTTACCCTAATGGTGGTTTCATTAGACGCCTATTATACGCAAGAAAGTGGGGTTAAACTCCCCCTAGAAAAAATAGGTTTAGGACATCTTAGCACCTATCATGTTGAAGATGTAATTACAGGAAACCAATACAGTTGGAATGCCGATTGGAACTATGTGAAAATTCACCCTTCCTTGCCATTCCATTTGTTTAAAATTACATTCTAATGGAAAACAAACTCAACAAAGACCTTCAAAAAAGACCCTTTGAATTTTCCTGTCAATGGAAAGAAGCCTTTGAAAATGAAGAATTTTTGAGTGCGTTTACCAACGAGATTTTAGAACGCTATTTGCCCGAAAAACGTTGGTATGCCGGAAAATCAAGCAGTTTAAAATATATTGAAATCAATGATTATTTTAAAATGCACTCCACCCAAAATCATTATTTTGGCATTCTCATTGAGGTGCATTTTAAGGAGTCCTTTTTTCAAAACTACTTTTTGCCCATTGCATTTATGGAGGGAAAAGAATTGGACACCAACACCCTCATTGCAGCGGCTAGCTTTGACGGCTATGATGGCTATTTAGTAGATGCCCTTCACATTGAAGAATACAGAAGACTGCTTTATGAAAACATCATGAACCAATCCAGCAATTTTGCTGCTGTAAAATTTCACAAATCGTCAAAAATTGATTTTGAGGGCTATCAATCATCAAAATTTTTGGGTGCCGAGCAAAGCAATACTTCCATAGTTTACAACAAGAAATTCATTCTAAAAATATTTAGAAGAATCTACATTAGCACCAACCCCGATTATGAAATTAACCGCTTTTTGACAGAGGTTGCCGAATTTGCCAACACCCCTAAATATGCCGGTAGTATCAATTTGACCGTTGGTGAAGAAAACGACACCATCACGTTGGGGTTGATGCAAGAGTTTTTTACCAATCAGGGTGATGCGTGGAAATATTTTTTGGCAGAAATCGATACGATTTTTAGTGCCATTCACACCAAATCAATTGATTTAAACACCATTGACGATGTGGTGCTTTATCAAAAAATTAAACACCTAAACTTGCCTGAACCCCTTATCCGTTGGGTGGGCGATAAATTCTTTTCGCAAATTGAACAATTGGCCAAGCGAACGGCAGAAATGCATGTAGCCTTGGGCTCAGACAGTAGAGATACCGCTTTTGTGCCCCAACGCTTTAATGGTGATTATGAAGTTTGGTTGAAAAACAGACTCATCTATCAATTTCAAAATCGATTGAACACCATCGAAAATAATTTTCATAAACTCACCGGAGAATCACTCGAAATGGCCCAAGAGTTTTTGTCGAGAAAAAAAGAAATTAGAAGACGTTTCTTAGACTTTAATTGGACCAAACTCAAAAGTGAGCGCATTCGCATTCATGGCGATTATCACCTTGGCCAAATCTTGGTCCAAAAAGACGATTTCTACATTATAGATTTTGAAGGCGAACCCGAGAGCACCATTCGCGATCGCAAAGTGAAACAACCTCCAATTAAAGACGTAGCCGGAATTTTACGTTCTTTTCACTATGCCATCTATTCTGTCATTTTAAATAATCCCGATAAATATAAAATAGACAAAGAAGAGGCCATGGCCTATGGTGAACGACTGTATAAATATATCACTGGAGTGTTTTTGAGCGACTATGTCAATTATGTTCAACAGAACAACTTAAATATAGGCTACGTTAAAGAAATTGAATTTCTCCTAAAATATACGCTCTTAGAAAAAGCGGTATATGAATTAGGCTATGAATTGAACTCAAGACCCCGTTGGGCAATCATTCCCTTAAAAGGAATTATCAGCATCATCAGCGAACCACAATAGTATGGAACAACGAACAATTGCACATTCTCTTTTCACCGATTTTGACATCAACCTCTTCAAGGCGGGCAAACACTATAATTTATTCGATAAAATGGGTTCGCATCCCATGACTTTAAATGGGGTCCAGGGAACCTATTTTGCGGTTTGGGCACCTTCAGCAAAAAAGGTTTCGGTTGTAGGTGATTTTAACTATTGGTTAGAAGGTGATCACGCCTTAAATGTGCGCTGGGATGGCTCTGGAATTTGGGAAGGGTTTATACCCAACGTTGGGCCCGGAAATCTCTATAAATACAAGATTCAGTCTCATCACAATGGGGTGGTGACAGAAAAAGCCGATCCCTATGCTCGTTTTTGTGAGCATCCTCCCCAAACCGCCTCAGTTGTTTGGGAAGAAGCCTACACATGGAAAGATAAAAAGTGGTTAACACAGCGTAAAAAAAGCAACCAACTCGATCAGGCCATTTCAGTTTATGAAGTGCATTTGAGTTCTTGGAAAAAGAAAGCAGACGGCAAGTCGCTTTCCTATGCCGATATGGCCAAAGAACTAGTGGCCTATGTCAAAGAAATGGCCTATACACATGTAGAATTTATGCCCCTAATGGAATATCCCTATGATCCTTCTTGGGGCTATCAACTCACTGGCTATTATGCGCCCACCTCTCGTTTTGGAACCCCAGTAGAATTGAAGGCACTCATAGATGCCTTTCACCAAGAAAATATTGCTGTGATCTTAGACTGGGTGCCCTCTCATTTTCCTAGTGATGACCACGGACTTGGTTTTTTTGATGGATCCCATTTATACGAACACCCCGATCCAAGAAAAGGATATCACAAAGATTGGAAGAGTTTAATTTTTAATTATGAACGCCCTGAAGTGCGCTCTTTCTTAATTTCAAATGCGGTGTTTTGGATGCAAGAATATCATATAGACGGTCTCAGAGTAGATGCCGTGGCCTCTATGTTATATTTAGACTATTCTAGAGAAGCCGGAGAATGGGAACCCAATGAATTTGGCGGAAGAGAAAATTTAGCCGTTCAGGGCTTTTTAAAGGACCTCAATTTAGAATTATATTCCCGTTTTGAAGGCATTCAAACCATAGCCGAAGAATCTACCGCTTTTCCAATGGTGAGTAGACCTACCGACATTGGGGGACTAGGCTTTGGCATGAAATGGATGATGGGTTGGATGCACGACACACTAGAATATTTCAAAAAAGATGCTATTTATAGAAAATACCATCAAAATGATATCTCGTTTTCTCTCACCTATGCCTTTACCGAAAACTTTATGCTTCCCCTCTCTCATGACGAAGTTGTCTATGGCAAAAAATCTATTTTGGGGAGAATGCCCGGAGATGAGTGGCAACGCTTTGCCAATTTGAGAACCCTATATGGATATATGTTTACCCACCCGGGAGCCAAGCTCAATTTTATGGGGGGAGAATTTGGACAACACCAGGAGTGGAATTTTGAACACAGTCTTGATTGGCACCTAACCCAATATGACTATCACCAAGGCATTCAAGCAACCATTAAAGAACTCAATAGGCTTTATAAATCGTCAAAAGCCCTGCACCAACTACAATTTTCAAGTGAAGGATTTGAGTGGTTGTCTTATGATGATTCAGAAAATTCTATTTTGGCCTATGTGCGAAAAGGCAAAACCAAAAAAGAACGGGTGGTAGTGATTTGCAATTTTACGCCAACCCCTCATGAAAGCTATCAAATAGGTGTTCCAGAGGGAAAAAGTCTTTCCTTACTATTTAATTCAGACGAACCCCACTATGGAGGTTCCAATTTCACGTTGCAAAAAGAATATTTTATCGCAAAAAATTATTCACATGGCAAAAATCAGTCGGTTATATTGAGAATTCCTCCGCTGAGCACACAGGTGTATCAAGTTTTATGATATTTCTTTGTCCACTCAACCAAACATGATTTTATTTGCATTCCCAAGCCAAATTCATTATTTAAATGATTACAAATACGAAGCTAGAATACAAAGGGAATCTATTTCCCAACACCTATAAATCACATACCAAAAAATCGAATGTAATTGAGTTTGAATCACAAAATGGTGTGCTACTTCAAATTCATGTGCTCCGAGACTCACTCTTGCGCTTTCGATATGCCCCCGAAGGCTATTTTGGAAAAGATTTTTCCTATGCCATTGATCAAAAACAGGAACACGGCTATAGTTCCTTAAAGATTGAAGAAGGGAATGAAGAAATTAGCATCATCACAGAACAAATCATTTGTAAGGTATCTAAAGTCGATTTAAGAATTGGGCTTTACGACCTCAAAGGAAACATTATTTTAGAAGACGAATTAGGGTTTCATTGGGAAGAAAATTTGGAAGACGGAGGAAACTTTGTCAAAATGAGCAAGCATTCTAACGACAGCGATAATTTTTATGGCTTAGGAGATAAACCAACAAATTTTAACCTCAAAGGAAAACGCATTTCGAATTGGAACACCGACCAATATGCCTATGCCAAAGACATGGATGAGGTCTATAAAACTGTTCCTTTTTACATTGGCCTACACGATAAAAAAGCCTACGGCGTTTTTTTTGACAACACCTTTAAAACACATTTCGATTTTTGCTATGAACGCCGAAATGTGATGAGTTTTTGGGCAGATGGAGGAGAAATGAACTACTACTTTATGTATGGCCCAGAAATGGCTAATGTGGTTACGGCTTATACTGACCTCACCGGCAAGCCCGAACTACCCCCCATGTGGGCTATGGGCTATCATCAAAGCAAATGGAGCTATTATCCTGAAGCCAATGTACGAGAATTAACGTCAAAATTTAGAGCGCTAGACTTCCCTTGTGATGCCGTATATCTAGACATTGATTATATGGATGAGTTTAGGTGTTTTACTTGGGACACAAAACGCTTCCCAAATCCCAAACAAATGATTGCTGATTTTGAAGAACAAGGCTTTAAAACAGTTGTGATCATTGATCCGGGTATTAAAATTGACAAAGAATATGCAATTTTTCAGCAGGGTCTAGAAAAAGACTATTTCTGTAAACGAGCCGATGGTGCCTATGTGAAGGGCAAAGTTTGGCCAGGAGAATGCTATTTTCCGGATTTTACCAATCCCGAGGTGAGAGAATGGTGGGCCAGTCTATACAAAGGACTCATTGAAGAAGATGGTGTGCATGGTGTGTGGAACGATATGAACGAACCCGCTGTGATGGAGGTTCCCACTAAAACTTTTCCGAATGATGTTCGTCATAACTATGATGGCAATTTTTGTAGTCATCGCAAAGCCCATAATATTTATGGCATGCAAATGGCGCGCGCTACCTACCACGGCGTAAAACGAAACGGAGCCCCTAAACGTCCATTTGTAATTACACGAGCAACCTATTCGGGTGGACAACGGTATACCTCCTCTTGGACGGGAGATAATATCGCTTCATGGGAACACCTTTGGCTAGCCAATATTCAGGTGCAACGCATGTCACTCAGTGGAATGGGGTTTGTAGGAACCGATATTGGTGGATTTGCCGAACACCCCAGTGGTGAGCTTTTCACGAGATGGATTCAGCTTGGGGTTTTTCATCCTTTTACTCGTGTACACTCCTCTGGGCATCACGGCGATCAAGAACCTTGGTCTTTTGACAAAGAGGTGTTGAGCATCACCAAGAAATTTGTTGCCCTTCGCTATCAGCTATTGCCTTATATCTACACCATGTATCATAAATATGTGACCAAGGGAGAACCCATGATTAAGCCCCTAGTCTATTTTGACCAAGAAGACCACCAAACACATTATCGATCTGATGAATTTATTTTTGGTGATCAAATTTTAGTCTGCCCCGTTCAAGAACCCAATGCCGTAGGAAGACGTATGTATATTCCTAAAGGCAATTGGTATAACTATTGGACACGAGAAATTGTGGAAGGAGGAAAAGAAACCTGGGTAGAAGCTCCCCTAGATATCATGCCGCTTTTTATCAAAGAAGGGGCTGTCATTCCTAAATATCCTGTTCAGCAATATGTGGACGAGCAACAAATTGATACGCTCAATTTAGAAGTCTACTACAAAAACGGACGAGAACGGTCAACCATTTATGAAGATGCGCATGATGGCTATGATTATAAAAGAGGGAAATATTTGCTTAAAACCATTAAGCTCTATGGCAAAGCCAAAGAATTATTGATTGACCAATTTAGAGAGGGTCAATTTGAGCCTAGCTATAGTAAGGTAAAATTAAATTTAATCGGATTGCCCTTCAAGCTAAACAGCATCACCGTAGATACTGAAAAAGTTTCTTTAACAGACTTGCAGTATAACAAAAAAGAACAAACGATTGTGGTGGATGCCAATTTCCACTCCATACTCATTAAATAAATTACTAACTCAAATTAATCAATTACATTATGGCAATTACCAAAAATTATTTAAAATCAAAAGCCGTATGCAAAATCACTTTTGACATTCCTGCTGAAGCTGAAAAATTAGCTGTTGTGGGAGACTTTAATAACTGGGATGCCGCAGCAAACCCCTTAAAAAAGTTAAAAAGTGGAAACTTTAAAGGCCAAATCAACCTTGAAAAAGGACAGTCTTATGAGTTTAAATATGTAGCAGACGGAAACAACTATTTCAACGATGAACAAGCAGATTCTTATCAATTTAACGAATATGCTGGTTCTGAAAATGGTGTTTTGAGCCTTTAAAACACCCCCCCTTTTTAAGTTCAAACGGCTATGCTTTAGTGCATAGCCGTTTTTTTTATTTCTTGTATTGCCCCTGGCCTATTAAAACCTAACTTTTTACTAGAGCTGCACAGCCACACCGGCATAGACCCCAAAAGGATGTCCGGGACGAAAGCCTGCAGGCACTCGCGAGGCAGCATATACTTCATTGAATAAGTTGATAATATTGGCCGTGAGATGTACCTGTGGGGTGAGGGGATATTTTCCAGAAAGGTCAACCACCATATTGGAAGCAAGGGCTTTAGGGTCTACCATACCTCGGTTTGACGCTTGGGTGTTCATGGCTCCTTGATAGCGCAAATTGACATTAAATTCATAACGAGGGTGCATCAAACTAGCGGTTAAATTAAATTGGTGTTTAGGAATATAGGGCACTCTATCACCACTACTCACCTGCCCCCAAATGCTCTCAGCACTTCCAAAATCACTCTGAAAAAGGGCTTGAGTGAACGTATAAGCTACAGAAATAGGGAGTTGAATTGTAGCCTCAGACCCAGACAGCGAGTAGTATAGCAAGCCTTCCCATGAATTATTGGTGCAATATACTCGTACAAATTAAATATCAAAGTGGAATAATCTCATTTTAAATAAAGAACCTTGCAAAAACCTTGCAGAATAAAAAAGGGCTACAAAACTATATCGTCTGTAACCCTCTTAAATAAAGATGTGATCGCGGAAGGATTCGAACCTTCGACCGTCTGCTTAGAAGGCAGATGCTCTATCCAGCTGAGCTACGCGACCTTATGTCGGTTGCTTATTAAGCTTTTCAATTCTTAATAAACGGTTGCAAATATAAATCTAATTTATAAAAAATAGACAGTTTTACTAAAAAGGTGCCCATGGTCATTCTAAGTATTTTAATTCGATCTGATACTCGTTTGGAGGCGGCTGTATTTTTTGCTAAAGTTTAAAGTTGAATCCTTCATCAATTTTTTGATTGTATTTTTCTTCGTCAAATTTGTATAAAAAAGCTCCCTTTTTTGAGGTGGTTTTATCTTTTTCTTCTAAACGAATTAATATCTCCAAAGCATTGATTTTATTGATGAAATTTCTTTTGTCCAATTTTTCATTGAGAATGGATTCATACAGATCTTGAAGTTGTCTCATGGTAAATTTTTCTGGAAGCAACTCAAATCCAATGGGATTCGTCAGCGCCTTTCGCTTGAGTCGTTCCAGCGCCTCTGCAATCATTTGCTGATGATCAAAAATGGGGGTAGGCGCTTGAGGCAATGAAAACCACTGGGCATGATGCGCTTTGTTGAGTTTAAAATCGTGTTGTGCAATATTTATCAAAGCAAAAAATGCGACTGAAATTGTCCGTTCAACAGGATCTCTCCCCAGCGCGCTATAGGAGGATACTTGCTCCATATAGATGTTGTCCAAACCGGTCAATTCATGGAGCACTCGATTGGCCGCTTGATCCAGGGTTTCATTCTTTTTTAAAAACCCTCCCACCAAGGACCAAGCACCTTTTTGTGGTTCAAAATCTCTTTTAATTAAAAGAATTTTTAGGCCCTCACGGTCAAATCCAAAAATTACACTATCAACTGCTACGAGTACCTTATCCTCTGAATTATAATGCCGTATTAGACTCATCGGTGGGTTGATTTGGATGGTTTTAAACTATGGAATGTCATATGTAAAGGCACCTTCAATTGTTGTCTAACTTAATAAAAAATACAGTTGCTCTTGGAACTTTTTCAGATATGTGTTAATTTAACACTTAAATAAATCAATTATTAGTTAATCGTCAAAAGGAAATTGTCCAATTTTAAAAAAAACCAAATGAATTCTCTATCAAAACTATCCCTATTCATTCTAATGGCAGCTCATTCGATATCGGCTGTTGCACAATCGAATGTAAACGTATCCTTGGAGCTGAATGCTGAAGCTCCTCAAATAAGTAAACACATCTACGGTCATTTTGCAGAACACCTAGGGCGTTGTATCTACGGTGGATTTTATGTTGGGGAGGATAGCGAAATTCCCAATTTAGATGGCGTCAGAAAAGACATTATAGCGGCACTTAGAGAAATGAAAATCCCAAATTTGCGATGGCCGGGAGGTTGTTTTGCTGATACTTACCATTGGAAAGACGGAATTGGAGACAAAGCCAGTCGACCTACCATCGTTAATCAATGGTGGGGAGGGGTAACAGAAGACAACAGTTTTGGCACCCATGATTTTCTAAATCTTTGCGAAGCCTTAGACACTGAACCCTATATCTCCGGTAATATTGGTAGTGGAACGGTGCGCGAATTTGCGGACTGGATTCAATACGTCAATCACGACGGAGTAAGTCCAATGGCAGACCTCAGACGAGAAAACGGAAGAGAAAAGCCTTGGGACGTGCGCTTTTGGGGGCTGGGTAATGAAGCTTGGGGTTGTGGAGGTCACATGACTGCTTCGTATTATGCAAACCTCTACCGCCAATACGCAACCTATATGACAGATTGGAGCAATTCAAGTGATCTGTATCGGGTTGCCTCAGGAGCAAGTGATGGCAATTACAATTGGACCGAAGTGTTAATGAAAAACATTCCCAAAAACTTAATTGAAGCCGTTGCCCTTCACTCCTATTCTGTAATTGATTGGAGCAACAAAGGGTCTGCAACAGACTTTAGTGATACCCAATATTTTCAAACCATGCAGCGCGCCTATAAGATGGAAGAATACATCAGCAAACACGCTGCCATCATGGATCAATACGACCCTGAAAACACCATTGACCTTATTGTCGATGAATGGGGCGGTTGGTATGATGTAGAGCCCGGAACCAATCCTGGCTTTCTCTATCAGCAAAACACCATGAGAGACGCCATGATTGCAGGAATGACACTCAATATTTTCAACAACCATGCAGAGCGTGTCAAAATGGCGAACCTCGCTCAAACTGTCAATGTATTGCAAGCCGTTATTTTAACCGAAGGGGAAAAGTTAATTTTAACGCCAACCTATCACGTGCTTAAAATGTATGCGGTTCATCAAGATGCCCAGTTGATTCCGGTTAACTTTGAAACCCCTCTTTTTGAAAAAATGGGGGAATCCCTTCCTGCACTGAGCATTTCTGCCTCCAAAGACCAAAACAATCAAATTAACATTTCTTTAGTCAATATTGATGACACCGAAACGCATGAAGTTTCTATAGACGTAGCTCAGCTGGGTGTCAATGAATTTGAAGGAAGTATTTTGGTTTCTAAAGCCCTTCAGGATTATAATGATTTTGACAATCCCGAAGTGATTACACCCAAACCCCTGAAAAACATCAAGGTAAAAAAGGGCATCGCTACTGTTGAGCTTCCTCCCTTTTCTGTAGTTGTTTTAGAAGGCAAATAAGCCTTTATATTAAGCAGGAAATTGAATTGTTTTTAAAATGAACATAAACAAAGGTTTTGTTTGCGGTTGCTTAACGATTTTCGCCTTGAGTATGGGTTGTACTAATCAAGAAACTGTAGCTTCAAACAAGACCTCCTCCTTTTATCCCATCCAGCCGGTACTAATCAAAAATATTAAGTTAACAGACAGTTTTTGGCTTCCTATCATTGAAAAAGTTCAGCAAAAAACCATACAATACGCTCTAGACAAGTCAGCAGAGGAAGGGCGTTTTGAGAATTTTTTACTCGCTGGAGGAAAACTCAAGGGCAATGTAAGGGGTGCTATGCCTTTTGATGATACGGATGTGTATAAAATCATTGAGGGAGCATCAAATTCTTTGCTTAGTGCGCCCAACCCAAAGCTGGAACAACAACTTGATTCCATCATTGAAATTATTAAAATTGGACAAGAGGAAGACGGCTACTTGACCACCTGGAGAACCATCAACCCTTCTAAACCTCCCGCCACCTGGGTAGCGGTAGACGAAGGAAAACGTTGGGAGCATCTGGAAATGAGTCATGAAATGTACAACCCTGGACACCTCTACGAAGCCGCAGTGGTACATTATCAAGCCACCGGAAAAAAGAATTTTTTAGACATTGCGATCAAAAACGCAGATTTAATTGTAAAAACCTTCGGTGACGAACCGGGCAAAATTAAAGCAGTTCCCGGACATCAAATTATCGAAACGGGTCTGTTAAAACTATACGGAGTTACAGGCAATTTATCCTATAAAAAAATGGCCAGGTACTTCCTAGACCAAAGAGGTAAAAAGGAACATCACAAACTATTCAACGCATATGCTCAAGACCATCTTCCCGTTGTGGAGCAAAAAGAGGTTGTGGGTCATGCGGTACGTGCGATGTATATGTACGCTGCTATGACGGATATTGCTGCCATTGATCACGATGAATCCTATTTGGGAGCTGTAAACGCCCTTTGGGAAAATATGGTCTCCAAAAAGATGTATTTGACTGGAGGCATTGGCGCGCGCCATGACGGAGAAGCGTTTGGAGATAATTATGAACTCCCAAATTTAACAGCTTATAACGAGACCTGTGCTGCAATAGGTTCGGTGTATTGGAATCACAGACTTCATCAGCTTACGGGAAAAGCCGAATACTTTGATGTCATTGAGAGGACACTCTACAACGGCTTACTTTCGGGCTTATCCCTTGACGGAACTCAATTTTTTTACCCCAATGCTTTAGAATCGGATGGGGTGTATAGGTTCAATAGAGGACAATGCACCCGTCAGGATTGGTTTGATTGTTCGTGCTGTCCAACCAACATGATTCGCTTTCTTCCTTCCCTACCCAACTTACTTTATTCCACTTCTTCAGAAAGTATTTATGTAAACCTTTATGTCAGCAATGAAGCACAACTGACCATGGCTGACACTACAATCGAACTGCAACAAACCGCTCAAATGCCCTGGAACGGAGCGGTTTCAATTAGGGTAAACCCTTCAGAAACCTCTGAATTTTCTATAAAACTAAGAACACCTTATTGGTCTCAAAATTCGGTGCTTCCATTTGACCTGTATACATTCAACACCAGCATAGACGAAAAAATTCAGCTAACACTCAATGGTAAAACCATCCCTTTCGAAATTGAAGCGGGGTATATTACCCTTCAAAGGAAATGGAACAAAGGGGATACTATAGCACTTTACTTTCCAATGAAAGCAAGGGCTGTAGCGACGCAAGCTGTGGTGACAGAAAATCAAGGGAAAATTGCAATTGAAAAAGGACCCATAGTGTATGCTTTCGAAGAAATTGACAATAGTTTGCCTTTGGAACAGATGGAAATCCCATCAGAAGGACCCTACCAAACCCAATTCCAAAAAAAAGTACTCAACGGAGTGGAAGTGCTAAGCGTCAACAATTACAAAGCAATTCCGTACTACTCATGGTCTAACAGAGGAATCGGTAAAATGAAAGTATGGGTCAACGAACAAAAATAATTTTGAAATTATGAAAACTACCTTACAGTATTTGAAAAGCCTATTCTTGCTCCTCAGTGTCCAACAGCTGATGGCTCAAGAACCAATTTTAGAAATCGACGCCTCTAATTATCAGGCTGAAATTGCACCCACCATGTACGGTATTTTTTTCGAGGACATCAATTTTGCTGCCGATGGAGGACTCTATGCAGAGCTTGTTAAAAACAGATCGTTTGAGTTTACCCTCCCTAAAATGGGATGGCTAGAACCCAATTCGGATCGTCACTCCTACAATTCAGAATCGGGCATATCGATGGTAGTTCAGCAATCCCTCAAAGCAACCAACACGAATTTCCTAAGAGTTCAGGTAACAAATGCGAAAGGATACGAGTTGATCAATGAAGGGTTTAGAGGTATGGGAATCAAAAAAAATGAGTCCTATGACTTTTCAATCTCTTGTGCAAATCCTCTTGGCATCACAAAAATTATAGCTGAAATAATCGATGAAGAAAAAAAGGTGATCGGAAGTACTTCAATCGAACCTCGTAGTGGACAATGGACCTCTTACGAAACCTCCTTTAAAGCCTCAGCAACCGTTGAAAAAGCTCAACTTAGATTGCGTTTTGAAGGAAAAGGAAGTATTGATATCGACTTCGTTTCGCTGTTCCCTCAAGACACCTGGAAGGGGAGAAAAAAAGGGCTTCGTAAAGATCTCGTTCGCTTGATTGACGATTTAAACCCTGGTTTTTTGCGCTTTCCTGGAGGATGTATTGTAGAAGGACGCACATTGGAACGTCGCTACCAATGGAAAAAGACCGTGGGCCCTGTAGCTGACCGCACTTCTTTAATCAATCGTTGGAATACGGAATTCAATCACAGGTTGACCCCTGATTACTTTCAAAGTTTTGGAATAGGCTTTTTCGAATATTTTCAGCTGGCTGAAGATTTAGGTGCAGCCCCTTTGCCGATTCTTGGATGTGGTATGGCTTGTCAATTCAATACCGGAGAATTAGTCCCTATGGACGAACTGGGTCCCTATATTCAAGATGCCCTTGATTTAATCGAATTTGCAAACGGATCCAAAGACACCCCCTGGGGTAAACTGCGCTATGAAATGGGACATCCTGAACCGTTTAACATGAAATACATCGGCATTGGAAATGAACAATGGGGACCGGAATACATCAAGCGTTACAAGGAATTTGATAAAGCCATAAAAGCCCAATATCCTGAAATAATTGTAGTGTCTGGATCAGGGCCCTTCCCTGACGGAGATTTTTTTGAATACGGCTGGAAAGAACTTAAAGAATTAAATGCAGCAATTGTAGACGAACACTACTACAGATCACCGGAATGGTTTAGAGCCAATGCAGACCGCTACGACTCCTACGACCGAAACGGGCCTAAAGTTTTTGCAGGTGAATACGCAGCCCAATCGGTAGCCATCGCCAGTCCAGAAAATGAAAACAATTGGGACTGTGCCCTCTCAGAAGCAGCCTTTATGACGGGTATAGAGCGAAATGCAGATCTCGTCACCATGACGTCCTACGCCCCGCTTATGGCTCATACCGAAGGATGGCAATGGAAAACAGATTTGATTTGGTTTAACAACTTAACCTCCTACGGAACACCCAGTTATTACGTTCAAAAAATGTATGGACAAAATGCAGGCACCCAACTGTTAAACACTGTCCTCAATGGAGAAAAAGCGATCGGTCAAGAGAATTTATACGCCTCTGCGGTATTTGACGAAAAGACCAACGAAATCATCGTTAAAGTGGTCAACACCAGTACAAACACTAACAAAATTAAAATAGACCTTAAGGGACGGTCCGTTGAACCCCAAATTGTGACCGAAACATTGGCTTATCCTGAGCTTGATGCCGTCAATAGCATAGCGTTTCCCTCAAAAATTAGCACAAAAATTGCAGAACAGCCTTGGAACACAAAAACCAATCGCATCACTCTTGCTGCTCAATCATTCACGGTTATTAAATTCAAATTAAACTAGTCATGGAGGCCTATGTAATCGGATTAGATTATGGTACAGATTCTGTTCGGGCAGTTTTACTTGACACAGTAAGCGGAAAACAAATAGCCACCGCTGTCTATTATTATACCCGATGGAAATCCTTAGCCTATTGCATCCCCATTGAGAATCAATTCAGACAACATCCGCTGGATCATATCGAAGGTTTAGAACGTACCGTAAAGGAATTAGTAAAAGAAGCCGCGGTACCGGCAGCAGCCATCAAGGGGATCACTATAGACACTACAGGCTCCTCCCCCTTGCCCCTAGCCGAAGACGGGGAAGCCTTGGCATTTAAAAAAGGATTTGAAGAAAATCCCAACGCCCAAATGATCCTATGGAAGGACCATACCGCAATCCAAGAAGCCGAAGAAATTAATGCACTTTCAAAAAGCTGGGGAGGAGTTGACTATTTAAAATACGAAGGAGGTATTTATTCCTCCGAATGGTTTTGGGCTAAAATATTACATACCGTCCGGGCTGATGAGGAGGTAGCTAAACATGCATTTACCTGGATGGAGCATTGCGACTACATGACCTACCTGCTTATAGAGAACAAAAACCTGAAAACATTTAAACGTTCGCGTTGTGCAGCTGGTCATAAGGCCATGTGGCATACTGAATGGAAGGGATTGCCTTCGGAAGAATTTTTATCCCAACTCCACCCCTATTTAGGGCACTTACGAGCAAACTTATACGAAGAAACCTATACCTCAGATTGTGTCGCCGGTACTTTGTCTTCTGTGTGGGCAAAGCGTTTAGGGCTGAGTCCCTCAACCGTAGTGGGAGTAGGTACTTTTGACGCTCATGCAGGAGCGGTAGGAGCCCGTATAAAAGAAAAATCTTTAGTACGCGTGATGGGGACCTCCACTTGTGACATCATTGTTTCAAGTAAAAGCAAGTATAAAAACACTACCGTAAAAGGAATTTGTGGTCAGGTGGATGGTTCTGTTATTCCCGGAATGATTGGTCTTGAAGCAGGACAATCTGCATTTGGAGATGTGCTTGCCTGGTTTAAAACAGTAATGGAGTGGCCGCTGAACGAAATAGTACTCCAATCACCAACCTTGAATGAAGATCAAAAAAAAGCATTGAAAGAGGAATTCGACACCCACTTTATAAACCGAATGACTGAAGCAGCTGCATCGCTCTCTTTAGAAGAAACCATCCCGGTAGCTTTGGACTGGATCAATGGAAGGAGAACCCCCGACGCCAATCAAAATTTAAAAGGCGCAATTGCTCATATCAACCTGGGAGTCTCAGCTCCCCATCTGTTTCTCTCGCTTATCCACTCTATTTGTTTTGGATCCCAAGCCATTGTAGATCGGTTTCGAAAAGAAGGCGTGGAAATTGAACAAATCGTAGGTATCGGAGGAGTGGCTAAAAAGTCACAATTCATCATGCAAACCCTGGCAAATACATTAAATATGCCGGTTCGAGTTGTCGAGTCGGAGCAAACCCCGGCTTTAGGTGCTGGAATATATGCAGCATTGGCCGCTGGTTTATTTTCCTCTTATGAGGAGGCCAGTAACGTATTGGGATCAAACTATAGTGCCGAATACCAGCCCGACCCAACGAAAGTTAAAAAAATGAGAGATTTAATGAAGAAATATACAGAACTTGGAATTTCAATAGAAAAATTAACACACTAAAATGAATTCAACATTTGAGGCATTACAATTGGAGTGCTACAAGGCAAACATGGAACTCAACGCCCTGGGTTTGGTGGTTTATACCTTTGGCAATGTTAGCGCCGTAGACAGAAGTCAAGGTGTTTTTGCTATAAAACCCTCAGGAATACCTTATGAAAAACTTCAACCTCAAGACATGGTTATAGTCGATTTTGACAACCATACCGTAGCAGGTCAATTAAACCCCTCCTCAGACACCAAAACCCATGCTTACCTCTACAAAAATTGGGATTTTATTGGAGGCATTGCACATACCCATGCCCTGTATTCCGTTTCTTGGGCGCAGGCTCAAAAAGACATTCCCATTTTTGGCACCACACATGCGGACCACCTTACCCATGATATCCCGTGTTCCCCTCCACTTGATGATGCCTTAATCAAGGGAAATTATGAGCACAATACAGGTATCCAAATTGTAAACCATTTTATTGAAAAAGGGCTGAATGCCAAAGAAATTGAAATGATTTTAATTGGAAATCACGGACCGTTTTGTTGGGCCAAGGACGCGGCTGGAGCAGTATACAATGCCCGAGTGTTGGAAGAAATTGCCCATATGGCCTATTTAACCTTACAGATCAACCCCAAAGCCGCACGCTTAAAAGATACACTAATCCAAAAACACTACGACCGAAAACACGGTGATGATGCCTATTACGGTCAAGAAAACTAATTGATGAAAGAACTAAAAAATTTAAAGATTTGGTTTTTAACCGGTACCCAATATTTGTATGGAGAAAAGACTTTACAGCAAATAAGCAAAAATGCAGTTTCGGTGGTAGAAGGACTTAATGAATCTGAAAAAATACCCTTGGAAATAGTTTTTAAACCCATATTAAAAACACAAGAAGAAATTACCAAAATCTGCACTGAAGCATCTTCAGACCCTAATTGCGTAGGGGTAATTGCATGGATGCATACCTTTTCTCCGGCTAAAATGTGGATCAACGGACTTAAACTTTTACACGTTCCCCTACTCCACCTTCACACCCAGTACAACAATGAAATCCCTTGGTCTACCATCGATATGGATTTTATGAATTTGAATCAATCCGCCCACGGTGACCGTGAGTTTGGACATATCCTGACCCGACTCAAAACGAATAGAAAAGTGGTTGTGGGTCATTGGGATAAAGAGGAAGTGCAATCCGCTATCGGAAATTGGGTTCGTGCGGCGCTAGGTTTTAATGAAATGCAGCAGCTTAAAGTATGTCGTTTTGGAGACAATATGCGTGAAGTAGCCGTAACCGAGGGAGATAAAGTAGAAGCTCAAATTCAATTTGGCTTTTCAGTAAATTCCTTTGATGCCTCTGACATTGTCAAGGAGATGAAAAACAACACTGTGAAAGAAGTTGAAGAATTGGTAAAAATCTATGAAAAAGAATACACCTTAGCAGCAAACCTAAAAGAAGGAGGCACCCAAAGGCAATCCTTATTCGATGCGGCAGCAATTGAAATCGGACTGCGCCGTTTTCTTGACAAAGGGGGCTTTAAAGCCTTTACAGACACCTTTGAAAACCTAGGTGAATTAAAACAACTCCCAGGCATTGCCACCCAAAGACTGATGGCTGAGGGTTATGGTTTTGGTGGTGAAGGAGATTGGAAAACCGCAGCCCTTACCCGAGTATTAAAGGTAATGAGTGTAGGGCTTGAGGGGGGAACATCCTTTATGGAAGATTATACCTATCATTTTGGTGATAAAAAATCTTTGGTGCTAGGCTCCCATATGCTTGAAATCTGTCCTACAATTGCAGCAAAAAAGCCTAGTTGCGAAGTGCACCCCCTCGGAATAGGGGGAAAAGAAGATCCTGTACGTTTGGTTTTTGATGCCCCTGCAGGTCCCGGCTTAAACCTCTCTTTGATTGATCTAGGAAACAGATTTCGATTTATACTCAATGAGGTTACCGCCTTAGCGGTAGAAAAACCCCTACCCAAATTACCTGTAGCTAGGGTACTTTGGGACTGTAAACCCGATCTGGAAACGGCTGCCCAAGCATGGATGTTGGCAGGAGGCGCACACCATACCGTGTTTTCACAGGCTTTGCCAACAGAATGTATTGAAGATTTGGCTGAAATGACTAAAGTGGAACTTTTAATTATTGATGAGCAAACTGAATTACGAAATTTTAAAGCCACAATGGCGGGAAATAAACACCATTTTGAAACGAATTAAACAACACAAAAAACCATGAAAAAATTTACAAGCCTATTTATACTCCTAATCGGTTTCTTTTCTTGTACACCGCAAAATAAAAAAACTATACAAATTGAAAAGGACTCCTATGGAATTACTCAAGAGGGGCAAGAGGTGGATCGCTACACCCTCAGCAATGCAGCGGGCATGCAGGTTGAAATCATTACCTATGGGGGGATCATCACCAGCATGAAGGTGCCCAATGCAGCAGGAGGCCTTAATGACGTAGTGCTAGGCTACGACAGTCTTAGCGATTACGAAAAGGGAAGCCCCTATTTTGGAGCGCTTATTGGACGCTACGGCAACCGTATAGCAGACGGATCGTTTACACTGGATGACCAAACCTACACCTTAGTTCAAAACGATGGAAAAAATCACTTACATGGAGGAACAAAAGGATTTGATAAAGTGGTTTGGAGCGCCGATTCTAAAATCGAGGACAATAAAGCCGTATTACAACTTCACTACCTGAGTCAAGACATGGAAGAAGGCTACCCTGGAAACTTACATACAGAGGTTGTGTATACCTTGACCAACGACAATATGCTAGAGGTTGCCTACAAGGCAACCACGGATAAAAAAACAGTTGTCAATTTAACCCAACACGCCTACTTTAATCTTTCGGGCGCAAAAGATATCTTAGATCACGAATTACGGCTCCAAGCTCCTCGTTATTTGCCTATAGATGAAACCCTTATTCCAACGGGTGAGATTGCCAGTGTAGAAGGAACCCCGTTTGATTTCACATCATTTAAAACCATTGGTAGGGATATAGAAACGGAATCCCTCCAATTAGAACGTGGATTAGGATACGATCACTGTTGGGTTCTGGACAACCCCAATAAGGAACTTCAAACGGCAGCCCTATTAAAAGAGGCTTCTTCTGGAATACAAATGGAAGTACGCACGGACCAGCCCGCCATTCAATTTTATTCAGGAAACTTTTTAGACGGAACTAACCCCATGAAACAGTCCGATTCGTTTTACAACTACCGCTCGGGATTGTGTCTTGAAACTCAACATTATCCAAACGCTCCGAATGAAGCCTCATTCCCCTCAACCGTATTGAGCCCTGGAGAGGTATACAGTACCAAAACACAATTTCTATTTTCCGTAATCAACTAAGTCAAACCACCTTAAAACAGCAACATGCAAACATTAGAATTTTTAGACTGGATTTCAATTGGAATTTATTTTAGCATACTGGCAGGTATTGCTATATGGGTCATCAAAAGCAAAAAAAACAATACGGAAGACTACTTCTTGGCAGGAAGAAATGTCGGATGGTTTGTGGTAGGTGCCTCCATATTCGCTTCTAACATTGGCTCTGAACACGTGGTGGGTCTCGCGGGAGCGGGAGCGAGTAATAAGCTGCCTATGCTTATTTATGAAATTCACGCTTGGATCGTTTTGATTCTGGGTTGGGTTTTCCTTCCTTTTTACCAACGGGCAGGGGTCTTTACGATGCCTGAATTTTTGGAAAAGCGTTTCGACTCACGCATACGTTGGATTTTATCCGTATTTTCTATTGTTGCTTACGTTCTTACTAAAATATCGGTAACAATTTATGCTGGAGGTATCGTCGTATCCGCTCTTTTAGGAATAGATTTCTGGACCGGTGCCATCGCTACGGTAATTTTAACCGGAATTTATACCGTTTTAGGAGGAATGCGTGCCGTGGTGTATACAGAAACACTACAGGCCCTAGTGCTTATTGCTGGAGCGGCCGTATTGACCTACATTGGCTTGGATCGAGTGGGGGGCTGGGAAAGCATGAAAGCAACCGTAACCCCTGAATATTTGAATATGTGGCGCCCGGCTTCGGATCCTGATTTTCCTTGGCCTTCGTTGTTTATTTCAAGTACCATAGTAGGGATCTGGTATTGGTGTACGGATCAATACATTGTTCAAAGAACCTTAACTGCTAAAAACATCACCGAAGGAAGAAGAGGAACCATTTTTGGAGCCTTAATGAAGCTATTGCCTGTGTTTTTGTTTTTGATTCCTGGAGTAATTGCCCTTACCTTAAAAATGAGAGGAGAATTGGAATGGGAAACCGCCGACCAAGCCTTCCCTGTATTGATGAGCAACCTACTCCCTGCGGGACTTCGCGGTTTGGTAGCCGCAGGACTTTTAGCAGCTCTTATGAGTTCTTTAGCTTCTGTATTTAATTCTGTATCTACCCTATTTACCGTCGATATTTATAAAAAATTAAAACCGAATACCCCCGAGAAAAAACTCGTAAAAACGGGACAATTAGCAACCGTTGTTGTGGTCATTATCGGTATCTTCTGGATTCCCATTATGGCAAATATTTCTGGAGTCCTCTACGAATACCTCCAGTCTGTACAGACCTATATTGCGCCTCCTATAGCTGCGGTATTTATTATGGGAATTATGTATAAACGCATTAATGCGCAAGGAGCCTATGTAACCTTGATTAGTGGATTCATCATCGGTTTTGGTAGGATATTTTTAGAAATTATCAGCGATTCATTACACCCAGGTTCGGTATTACATACCGTAGGTACAATGAACTACCTCACCTTTGGGGCTTGGTTTTTTCTGCTTTGTGTACTTATGTTAATTGGAGTTAGCTTGGCTACTGAAGCACCAAAACCAGAAAAAGTTTTGAATTTAACCTTGGGTACGGTAACGCCCGAAGAAAAGAAAATTACTCGGGCTTCCTATGACTGGAAAGATGTAAGCATTTCCATTTTTGTAGTCCTCGTAGTAATCTTTGTGATGCTCTGGTTTAACGGGAGATAAGCTTAAAACGCAGTAGTTAAAATAGCTAAAAAACTTTCAATGCCGTTGAGGTAATTTCCTACACGAAGGTTTTCATTTGGACTGTGTTGGTTGTTGTCTAAGTTTACGGTAGGCACCCCAATAGCCGGCACTCCCAATTCAGACACAAAGGGCGAAATGGGAACAGATCCTCCACTGGTTCGTATCATGACTGGTTTTTCTTTGTAATAGTTGGTAAAAAGAGTACTCAACCATTTCCCTTCTTTAGATTCTGTATCGGTTCTAAAAGCGGGATAGGCTACTTTAGAAGTCATTTGTATGATGCGTTCGTGGGTCATCCGTTCTGCTTGGGTCGGAATATGATCTAGTACCGTATAGCCTTGCTTGACCAAATGCGTCTTTACCCCAGCTATCAATTGGTATGGATTGCTTTCTACTACGAGTCGGATATCCATTTCAGCAGTCGCTGTAGCAGGAATGATGGTACGCGCTTCCTTACCGACCCAACCACTCTGCATACCGCGTATGTTTAGGGAGGGATATTGAATCGATTCTTGGTAGCTCGATCCCACCCAATCGTTTCGTTTTGTTTGGGTACGCTCCTTGATCGCCTTTTCTTCTGGCGGTACCCCCTCGAGAATTCTTTTGGCTGCCGCATCCAAATTAATCCCCTCATAAAAGCCAGGAATCAATACCCTACCTTGATCGTCTTTCATAGAAGCCAAAGCTTTTGAAAGTTCCAACGCGGGATTGGGTATATAGTTTCCATAATGTCCGCTATGCTGTGGAGCTAAGGGGCCAAAGGCAGTGAGGGTTAAAACTGCTATTCCTCGATTTCCAAATACCAAGGTTGGTTTTCCTGAAGAATGTACTGGCCCGTCTAAAATCAAAAGTACGTCGGCCATTAATTTGTCTTTGTATTTTTTTACCGCCTCAGGCAGGCCTGGAGAACTTTGTTCTTCCTCAAAATCTAAAATTAGTTTAATATTAAAAGCTGGGAGTATGGCCTCCTTTTTCAAATGGTGTAAGGCAGTTACAAACATGACAAAGGGACCTTTGTCATCTGCACTTGAACGGGCAAAAATCCGAAAATCGTCTACCTTTTCGCTCGACAATTCATCCCAACTGAGGGTATGGAATTCATTACCTTCTTTAGCCTTAAGAACTGCGGTATACGGATTTTCTTGATCCCATTGGGTCACATCCACTGCTTGACCGTCTAAATGCATGTAAAAAGCAAGGGTGGGTAGGGATTTATTTACCAGCAAATTTGCCACCAAAAGAGGTAAGGCTGAAGTTTCTAGCCTCGTAACTTCAAAACCCAAAGCGTCTAACTCAGCGCTAACCCATGCAATATTTTTGTCTATATCTTCTGGTTTTGTGGCGTCATTAGGCAAGGCCAAAAAAGAGGTGAACTTTGGGATACTTTCTAAACCAATGGCTCGAGCCGTTGATTCAAACGGACGCTGCGCATGGAGTGTTAACAAACAAAAGAGCGAGACTAAAACGAAAAGGAAGTTTGATTTCATTGTGGAAAATTTTATTTAGGACCTTTCCAAATATATCAAATTCATCCTGATCTTATCTCCTGTCCATTAGGAAAATTATTCTAATTTTGAATTCGTTATTTAAAATAAACTCGTTGAAAAAATACCTTTTTCTATTGCTTATATTGAGCAGTCTACTGATCAAAGCACAAAACTCAAACCCCTATCAAAATTTCAATATTTCATTTCTGGAAGAAGCCCCGATTATCGACGGTACCATTTTAGAAGAAGCGCTATGGAATCAAGTACTTCCCATAAGTGATTTAAAACAGATCAAACCCAATTACGGAGCGCCCGCCTCAGAAAAAACAGAAATTCGAGTTGCCTATACTTTAAAGACCCTTTTTGTTGCCGTAGTTTGTTATGACTCTGCCCCCGAAAAAATAGTCGTATCCGATTCCAGAAGAGATGCAGATTTGAATGATGACGACAGTTTTTTATTCATCATAGATACCTATAATGATCAGCAAAACGGCTTTCTTTTTGGAACCAATGCAGACGGAATGGAATACGACGCCCAAATAGACAACGAAGGGGAAGGAAATTTTAGCGCAAACAGACAACAAGGAGGGGTTGTAGGAGGAACCAACATCAACTGGGATGCTTCTTGGGAAGTAAAAACAAAAAAAGGGGATTTTGGTTGGAGTGCAGAGTTTGCCATCCCGCTTCGATCCATACGATTTAACGGAGGAGAAAATAAAACTTGGGGAATCAACTTTCAGCGCAATATCAGCAAACGAAGTGAAACTGCGTATTGGGCAAATCTTCCTTTAGGTTTTGACATCAAAAGGCTTTCTTTGGCGGGAAAAATGCATGGGTTGAATTTAAAATCTCCCAAAAATCTTAAAATTATTCCGTATGTCCTAGGCCAATCCATTCAAAACAATACAACACCAAAAACGACTACGAATAAATCTGCGTTCGGAGGCGACATCAAATACAGCTTAACTCCTGGGCTGACCCTAGACATGACTTACAATACCGATTTTGCTCAAGTTGAAGTTGATGAACAACAAGTCAATCTTGATCGATTCAATTTATTTTTTCCTGAAAAGCGACCCTTTTTCCTAGAAAATGCAGGTCAATTTAGTGTAGGAAGCCCGGGGGAAGTAGACCTTTTCTTTAGCAGACGTATCGGTATCGGTGCAAACGGTAGTTTAGTGCCTATCATTGGCGGATCACGTGTCTCAGGAAAAATAGGACAAACCAATGTAGGCTTGCTCAATATGTTTACCGATGAAGTCCCCACCACGACTGACGAATTGGATATTGTAAAGAATAACTATACAGTTGCCCGTGTCAATCACGATTTTGCAGCCACACGATCCTCCATTGGCGGGGTATTTGTCAACCGTTCAGGGATTGGTAATGCATTAGAGTACAACCGGGTTTTTGCAATGGATGGAAAATTGGGAATTGGAAAAAAAGCCCAAGTGTCTGGATACATTTCTAAAAGTACGACCCCTGGAATTACTTCCAATGACCATGCATTCAACTTTTTAGCCGTTTACAATTGGAACGGTTGGAATGTGAGAGCTGGATATACAGAAGTAGGAGAAGGCTTTAATCCAGAGGTTGGTTTTTTACTTCGCTCTGCTTTTAAAAAACCCGAATTTCTAATTTTTAAACAATGGCGGACAAAAAATACTGGAAAACTGCTCGAGGTTAGACCCCACATATCCTACCGAGGGTATTGGAATTTTCAAAATACACAAGAAACTGGATTTTTACACGTGGACAACCACTGGGTGTGGGAAAGTGGTTTTGAAATACATACCGGAATCAATTTTACCCGTGAAACCGTACTTTCCGCCTTCCCCATTTCTAATGTCACCGTAGCTACCGGGGAATACAATCATCAAGAATTGCAATTTGTACTGATGACAAATGCCAATAAAAAGTTCTATTTTCAAACACGAACACTCATCGGAGGGTATTTTGGTGGAAATCGAATTTCAAGTACAAACAAAGCAACTTTTCGAATGGGAGACAAATTCAATACAGAAGGCTTGTTTAACTTCAACCGCTTACAACTCCCCGAAGGTGATGCTAATGTCTTGATTACCGGCGCGCGATTAGCCTATTCGTTTACGCCGCGAATGTTTTTACAAAGTTTGGTGCAATACAACAATGTATCCAATATTACCTCCGTAAATGCACGCTTTGGTTGGCTGAGAAATGCAAATACAGGATTGTTTGTGGTGGTCAACATCATTAAGGATACCGATTATTTGGATATGCTTAATAACCAAAGCATTACCATCAAATACAGTCACCAATTTGATTTGTTAGGCCGCTAAACTAATCCGGTAGATTTTTTCTTAAAAATCGAAGTCCGTTTCGACTGAAAATATTTTGAATATCAAGTGAGGTATATCCACGTTGGAGAAGAATCTGATCCAGTTTTTGAAGGTCTGCAATCGTTTCTAAATCATAGGGACATTGTTCTTTACCAAAGCCCCCATCCAAATCAGAACCTATCATGACATGATCTGAATTTCCTGCCAATTGGCAAATATGATCGATATGTTGTACAATGGTCTCTAGAGTCAAGCCGCGTTCTTTTGGATTTGATTGTCCTCGTTTCCAGTGGGGAAGCATCATCCAAGCGTCGAATGCCATTCCAATTACAGCCTCTCGTTCCAGTAAAGCCTTGAGTTGCTCATCATCAAACTGGCGTTCGTTGGGCACCCATTTTCTTACATTACTGTGACTTGCCCAAACCGGCCCCTTATATACCGCTAGGGTTTCCCAGAAACTTTGATCGCACAAATGGGTGGCATCCAAAATCAAGTGCAATTCGGCAATTTCTTTTAGCAAAGCTTTTCCTTTTACCCCTATGCCCCCTGTTGAATCTGTCCCAAACGCATAGGTTCCGGGACCGTAATGTGCGGGGCCAATGGCGCGTAATCCTTCTTGATACATTTGGTGTACATGTTCCATACGTACAATGGAATCCGCTCCCTCAAGGGTTAAAACATATCCTATAGGGCTGTCTTGGGGATGTTGCTCCCAGTGCAGCAAATGCTTTTCTAAGTCTGTTTTAGTTCGAATTTGACACAATTGAGCATCCATTTCCATTGCTCGATACCAGGCCAATTGACCTTGGGTTTGTGCCCATGCTTGTTCAGGGGAGTTCCATCCAGGGAGCGTGTTTTCAGGTTTTACATAGCGCGCAATGAGGGTAGCCATGCAAAGACCAATATTTCCCTTTCGCATTGCCGGAAAAGAGACCACTCCTCTTTCACGATCGGGTAAATCCGTCATTCCCTTCTCTAAAGCGCGAATCTGGGGGAGTTCCATCCGAAGGTCTCTATTCCATTCCAGCGCATTCATGGACAGGTCTAAATGGGCGTCAAAAAGAAATTTCATTGGTCTAATTCAATTTGATAGTCTCTTGCCTGTATGTCCCAATACCCCGTATGTACACCCTTTTCAATGGTGTAGGCTCTATTGTATTTGGCAACGGTTGGACAAATATGATAGGGTATAGCATAAAACAAGTCTCCGACTTTAAAATCATTATCAGCCTCATACTTGACTACCAAATGTTCTTCACTTTGACTGAGATGCTCCGCTTGTTCCATCCCAATAAGTTCGACCCGAGGCAAGGGCATTTCAGAAGCGACAGCTTTATGCCCCAAATCAAAACAATAAATATCGTCGTTGGGTTTACTGATCAAACGAGTGATCAATACCGCGGCGTTAAGAAAAGGAGACTCTTTCCAAATTCGCTTGTATCCCAAATCCCAAAATAAAGTCGTCCCTGGGCTTAACAAGTTTTTGCTACGGAGGGCGTGGGGATAAAAACTGGGAGACCCTCCGGTGATGGTATGGGGTACCACACCTCCCTCAGCTTCAATCCGGTCGATTAAATTCTGAACAGGGATAAAATCTTTGTTGCATTGGGCTATGCGTTCTTCCAAATCCAATGGGCGGATATGCCCGTCGTAGAGATGAAATCCCTGAAAACTAATATTTTTTCTAGCAATCAATTCCTGATAAAGGGCGTAGGCTTTCGTTGGGAGAATCCCCGTTCGATTCATCCCATTGTTTAGATCTATCCACAAATGAATCCTAGTTGAAAACTGGGTTGCCAAATCAGAAAATAAGTTTAACGATTCTACATTGTCTACCAAGGTGGAGCACGCTATGCTGGGGTTTTCCTTTTGCCAGTGCAGAAATTGACGCATTTTTTCTCGGGTGGGTTGATGCGCTAAAAGAAGGTTACTTACCCCACACTTAATCAACAGCTTCATTTCAGCAAGGGTTGCACATTTAAACTGATCGATTCCTGCTCGCATTTGCATTTGAATCACCACGGCCATTTTGTGGGTTTTAACATGGGGAATTAAACGGGCTGCACCACCAGCTATTTCAAGCATGGCTGCGATATTGTGGCTAACACGCTCAGGATAGACCAGCAGCCCGGGAGTCAGCAAGCTAGCTTCATCCTGAACTTTAAACTCTGCTTCCATCGGTTTTAGATTTTATTTTTCTAGCAAAAAATGAGCCTCGATTTCAACTGCAATATTTTGCGGTAGCGACATCCCAACTGCGCTGCGTACCCCAATTCCATTTTCTTCGCCAAACACTTCTGCCATTAACTCACTGAAGCCATTAATTACATAGGGGTGTTCTTCAAATTCAGGAGTGGCATTTACCATACCTAAAACTTTGACAACCCGTTTTATTTTATGTTCTGGTTGCATATGGGTCACCAAGGTAGAAAGCATTGTTAAACCAACTTGTCGAGCAGCCTGTTTGGCCTGGTCTCGATCTAGGGTTCCCCCTACTTTTCCCTTGATCAAGCCTCCGTCTGCCAAAATTGGACCCTGGCCAGAAACGTACAAGTAATCTCCCACTACTAAAAGGGGACGGTACACCCCTAAGGGTTTAGGGGCTGGAGGCAATTCCAAACCCAGAGCTTCGATTCTTTTTTTTAGTAAAATTCCCATTGTTTATACAAATTGATTTAACAATAAAACACCCAATAAACCACTTATCCCGATAGATGTTTCCATAACGGTCCATGTGGTCAACGTTTCTTTAACCGATAAATTAAAATATTCCTTAAAAAGCCAAAAGCCGCTGTCATTTACATGGGAAAGCATCAGGCTTCCAGCCCCTATTGATAAAACCATCAATTCTGGACTTACTCCGGTGGCTTGTACAAGAGGGAGGACTATCCCAGCGGTAGTTAAGCCTGCAACCGTAGCAGAACCTACCGAAAATCGGATGAGTGTGGCTATCAACCATCCAATAACCAAAGGAGACAGAGAAGTGATTTGAAGAAGGCTTCCGATATATTCACTCACCCCACTGTCAATCAAAATTTGTTTTAAGGAACCCGCACCTGCAATAATCAATAGCACCATGGTAATGCCCGATACCGCTTTGCCGTAAATTTGCATCACGCCCTCCATAGAAACTCCCCGAGCGATCCCTAACGTATAGGTAGCCACCAAGACAGTCAGTAGCAAGGCAATAACGGGATTACCCATGAATTTGATTATCGAAAGACTCGTGCCCTGAAGCGGAAAAAAAGTTACTGCTAAGGTTGAAAATGCGATTAAGATAACCGGTAATAAGGCAGTTACAATACTGTTTAAAAATCCGGGCAATTCCTCCTCTGAAAAAACCTTGGTGGTCATAAATTCCTTCAAGGGCTTGGCTTCAACTTTAGGGATAAAACGCGTTAAAACAGGCCCTGAAATTAGAATGGCCGGTATGGCCACGATCAAGCCATAGATCAGGGTTTTTCCCATGTCCGCTTCAAACATCACGGAAAGTGCTGAGGGCGCTGGGTGGGGAGGTAAAAAACCATGAGTTACCGATAATGAGGCTAACATGGGTAAGGCAATCGAAATCAGGGAGAGTCCGGTGGCAGCAGCGACGGTAAAGACTAAAGGTACCAAGATGACAAAACCGACCGAATAAAACATTGTAACCCCAACGATAAAACCCGTAAGCATGACCGCTATCCTGGTATTACGAATCCCAAATAGCTGAATCAATCCGTTGGTAATCTTTTGAGCTGCGCCACTTTCCGCTACCAATTTTCCCAGCATAGCTCCAAGCCCTAAGATCATTACTAAAAACCCTAAGGTGTTTCCAATTCCTTTTTCAATAGAGGCCATGATAGCATTCAGCTCCATTCCTTGCCCTATCCCTATAGCCAATCCTACCAATATAAAAGCGATAAAGGCATTGAGGCGAACAACTAAAATCAACAGAAATAAAAGAAGTATTCCTAGGGTAATTACGAGTAGCGGCATAAGTAAAAATAGTAAAGTTTATTCGATTTATTTTGAAAACCACTCGATCTCATAAGCAAAAATTGAAATTACGAGCCCGTTATTGAACCCAAGCTAATGTAGATAATCAAAGTAATTAAGCAGAGAAAAATTGAAAATACTCGGGTGTATTTCCATTGTTGCATGCTAACCTTTTTTAAATCACTGAGTTTAAATTGGTTTTTATTGGGGTAGACGTATGAAATCGCATACATCACAACCAAATTCAACACAAATTCAATCCCCCAAATATGAACAAAATGTATGCCTGTATCGAACACAAAACTTGTGAGCAGGTAAAAAATTAAGCCGACAAATAATGCTGCTTTAGCCGCCAAGGCTGAAATGTTTTGAGTAAAAAAACCGACCAGCATGATGGATGCTATGGGGATAAAGAAAATTCCATTCAGCTGTTGTAGTAACTGGTACAGTCCATCAGGAGCTTTAGCCACAAAAGGAGCTACAGCTATGGCGAATACGGCAAGTACGGTAGACGTTAATTTACCAATGTAAACCAACTTTTGGTCTGAGGCCTTTGGATTAAAATGTCTTTGGTATAAATCCAGACTAAAAATAGTAGCTGCACTGTTTAGCACACTGTTAAAAGTACTGAGCACTGCCCCCATTACAATTGCAGCAAAAATTCCAACAAAACTGGCAGGAAGAACTTTTTTAATCAATTCAGGGTAAACCAGGTCTTGACTTTCATAAAGCGAATCGCCGAAATAGTAGAATCCAATAACCCCGGGTAAAATTATGACCAAAGGAATAAGAATTTTAAGCAAGCCCGTAAACAACAGTCCTTTTTGAGCTTCTTTAAGATTTTTTGCTCCTAAAGCCCGCTGAATAATGGTTTGATTCATACACCAAAAATAAAGCTGGTTAATGATCAACCCGGTGAATAAAACTTCGAAAGGAAGCACAGAATTCTTCGTTCCAATGACATTAAACTTTTGAGGTGCATGCGCAAAAACTTTCGACAATCCCTCTATTGGATTTCCATCACCTATACCCCATAAAGCCAAAAATGGAACAGCCAAGCCCCCAATTAACAAGCCATAGCCATTAAGGGTATCGGATACAGCGACCGCTTTCAAGCCTCCCAATATTGCATAAAGCGACCCAATCAATCCAACCCCAACAACCGTAATCAGCAAGGCAGTATCTTTAGAAACCTCTAAAACTTCAGAAACATTAAAGATGCTTTCTAGGTTAATGGCACCCGTATAAAGCACTATGGGCAAAAGGGTTACCACAAAAGAAATCATCAAGAAAAAGGCAACATAAGACCGCAACATTCCGTCAAACCTATTTTCCAAATATTGGGGTATGGTAGTCAATCCCATTTTTAGATATTTTGGAATAAAATAAACTGCTGCTACAATTAAGGCTAAGGCGGAAGTTACCTCCCAACCGATGACAATAAAGCCATTTTTATAGGAAGAACCATTCATTCCGATCAAATGTTCCGTAGAAATATTGGTCAACAACATAGATCCCGCAATGACAATACCTGTCAGACTTCGCCCTCCTAAAAAATACCCCTCTTGTGAGCCCAATCGTTCCTTTCTCAGTTTCAGCCATGCATATAGGGCTACAAATAAGGTGTAAAGAAGAAAAGTGATTGCTGTAAACATAGATTAACGAATTTCTGATAGTAATACCAATCGATTCTCCTCACTTGATTTTTTGGCGGCCAAACTTAGGGTTAATGAGTGAAGCCCATCCTGAAAACTCAATTCAGGAGTCTCATTTTGTTCCAAGGCCTTTATAAAGGCTTTCATTATATTCAAATAAGATGCTTGGTAGCGCTCAATAAAAAAACCTACCGGCTTAGGATGATGAAGACCCTCCTGATCGGAAAAAGAAACCATAGTATCCGCTTGATTGGTTGAGGAAAGCATTCCTTGAGCACCAAAAACTTCTAAGCGTTGATCGTATCCGTAAACGCTGTTTCTACTGTTTTCTATGGTTGCAAAGCCTTTATTCTTAAATTTAAGTACCGTAACGGCGGTATCTACATCCCCTACCGACTCTAGAGGTAATTCACCAAATACACTTGCAGTGGCATATACTTCGGTAACCTCACTTCCCATCAAATAGCTAGCAAGATCAAAATCATGAATGGCCATATCCAAAAACAGTCCTCCGGAGGTTTTGATGAACTCCATGGGGGGTGGTCCGGGATCTCTACTGGTCAATTTTATCGACTGGGGTTGGCCTAACTTCTGCTGATCGAGCTGCTTTTTTATACTTAAAATAGTTGGATCGTACCGACGGTTAAAACCCACCATAAACTTTACCGGATTTTGATCCAGTTCTTTTTTAAGAAATTGGACGTTTTCAAGCGATAAATCAATCGGTTTTTCACAAAAAATATGCTTTCGTGCCGCGATTAGGAGTTTGAGGTGTTCAAAATGGAGGGCTGTTGGAGAAGCTAGAACAACAGCATCCAGCTCCACCTCGGCAAGCATTTGTTGTACAGACGTATAGCATTTTTGAATGCCTCGCTCTTTTGCAAAAGCAAAACCTTTTTCACTACCACTACAGGCTGCCACTACCTTGGCGGTAGGGATATGGTATTGGATGTTTTCTAAATGAACTTTCCCTATTCTCCCTAGTCCGATTACACCGATTTTAATCATCTGCCCTAATTTAAAACTGAAGTTCTGCAGGCAGGTATTTGGCTATTAAATCTTCGTAATAAGGTCGTAATGCTTTAGCGTCGGGTGGAACTGGAACTTTGGAATACAAATCGTAGGGATTGAATTTTTTTACCCATTCAAAATTTTCACGATCTTCCGCATTCATCAAATGAGAATAGGCTTCCTCACGGTGTTGTGCATAAAAGGAATGGTAGCGAATCATGTAAAGCGCAGGTTTAGGCAAATAGTCTTTCATGACATGGTAGAGGTATTCGTCATGCCCCCAGCTCATTTTTACCTGTTCCAAGCCACAATTTTCATAATACACCCCAAACTTGCTGTTGTAACGTTCGTCTGAAAAGTCAGGATTGGCAGCAAAAAATTCCGGATAAACAATTTTATCAGAAAACTGACAACCCACGGGATAGGTGTCTCCAACCACAGCCCATTGGGGTTCGCCGTAGAGACACAGAACTTTTCCCAAATCGTGCAACAAACCTGTCAATACGAACCAATCAGGATGACCATCTTTTCGAATTGCCTCTGAAGTTTGAAGTAAATGCTGCAATTGATCCAATTCAATGTCGGGATCACTGTCGTCCACCAAGGTATTGAGGTAATCCAATGCATCCCAAACAGACATTTTTCGTTTGTTTAACCCAAGAAATTCTTCCTGCTTGGCAGTTACAAAATCGTAGGTTTGGTATTGATGATTTATTTTATAAAAATTTCTTACCAATGCATCTCTTGAAGAATCCGTATAATTTCTATAATCTTCTTTTTGTTTTTGATTCGGCTCGGGGTAGCGCTTTACTACATCTTCTTCCCAATCATCCAAACTTTTTAAGGGTGTATTTTGATCCATTCGTCGGGTTTAAAAACTTTGATTAAATATACTAATTTGTCTCAATATCACTCCCCTTTGTTTTTTTGAATTTGGAGTGTATTTTATGAAGTAAAATTAAGATCTATTTAATAATCGGTACTTTTAAAAAAAACAATTGTAATGAATCGAGCGACCTTTCTTACAAACAGCGCATTAGGCACGGCAGCACTTGGAAGTCTACCTCATTTGAATTTATTTTCAGCTGTACCCTTTGAACGTCTTAAAATTTCCATAACGCCTTGGTCTTTAATGCGAACGGGCTATGGAGGGAATGACCCTTTGGGTATTGATGTGTTTGACTATCCTAAAATTGCCAAAAAGCTAGGATTTGAATACATAGACCATGAAATGTTTCATTTTCCTAAAGATCTCACAGAACGTGATCTCGATAAAATGATTTTAAACTGTGAAGAGGCTAAAATCAAAAGTGCTGTACTGCTGACAGGAGGAGTGGGCGATATCGGAGATGCAGATGCCAAAAAAAGAAAAGAAGCTATCGCTGGTTACAAATTTTGGGTTGATGTGGCTCAAAAACTAGGCTGTAAATCACTAAGGAATGTATGTGGGGAATACATTACCATTCCGCATAAAGAAAAGTTGACCTACGCTATTGAAGGAGTGAAAGAACTTGGAGCATACGCAGGCAGTATGGGATTGGATTTACTGATAGAAAACCATAACGGATATTCCTCCGACCCTGAGTGGATGATCAACTTGATGGAAGCCGTAAACCTTTCCAATGTCGGGGTATTGGGAGACTTTACCAATTGGACCCTCCAGCGAAATCCCGATACCTATTATCCTAATCCGTATCAGGGAATAAAATTACTAAGCCCCTACATAAGAGCGGTAAGTGCAAAGTCAGAAAACTTTACTGCTAGCGGGGAAGAAACCACAACAGACTACAAAAAAATGTTTGAAATCCTCCAAAATGCGCCACATTTTGAATTTGCAGGAATTGAATTTTTTGGTAATAGCATCCCTAGAAATGAGGGCGTTAAACGAACTAAAGAACTTATTTTGAAAGTCATTGAACAACTCAACTAAAAACCATGTACAGTTCGGCTAATTTTTCATTAAATTGATTTGATAAGCTGAAGAGATACCTAACAATTTCTAAACATTTATAAAAAATACCCTAAGATGAAGTCATTCCTTTTAAATCCATTTTACTACTTACTGAAGGGAGTTGTTTTACTTTTAGTTCTGCTCCCCAAGGAAATAAAAGCTCAAGAAAAACCGCTTAAGCAGTACAATTTTATTGTCATTTTTGCCGACGATTTGGGTTACGGCGACTTGAGTAGTTTTGGTAATCCATCCATTGTAACCCCCGTGCTTGATCGTATGGCAACAGAGGGTCAGAAATGGACAAATTTTTACGTAGGGGCTCCCGTATGCACCCCCAGTAGGGCTGCCCTTCTGACCGGGAGGCTTCCGGTGCGAAACGGCATGATGAGCGATAAATCAAGAGTGTTTTTTCCCGATTCAAAAAACGGGATTCCCGCAAAAGAAATTACTCTAGCGGAACAACTCAAACAAGCCAATTACACCACCCATATGGCTGGAAAATGGCACTTAGGTCATCGCGAACAATACCTCCCTACCCAGCATGGGTTTGATTATTATTACGGCATCCCATACTCCAACGATATGGACATCACACGAAAACTGAATAGTTCGATGGACTATTGGGAACTATGGACCAAGGAATATAAAAACTTAACCCCAGCTGATTTTAACGTTCCCCTCCTAGAAGGAACGCAAGAAATAGAACGCCCAGCAAATCAACACACGATTGTAAAACGCTATACCGATGCATCTATCGAAGTCATCAATGCGCATCAAAAAGGGGATGCGCCCTTCTTTTTATACTTGGCCTACAATTTACCTCACGTGCCCCTTTTTGCCTCAGAAGAATTTAGAGGCAAAAGCAAGCGAGGTTTGTATGGAGATGTGGTTGAAGAAATTGATTTTAACATCGGAAGGGTGCTGGATGCGTTAAAGGCTAAAGGATTGGAGGAAAATACTATAGTGGTTTTTACTTCAGACAACGGTCCTTGGTTGCCAACCGAACTTTCTGGAGGAAGTGCAGGACTGTTACGCGACGGCAAAGGAACTACTTGGGAAGGCGGCATGCGAGAACCTACAATTTTTTGGTCTCCGGGTAATATTCTCCCAGGCATCATTACGGATATGGGAACCACTATGGATTTGTTTACCACCTTTAGTGCCATTGCAGGGATCGCAGTCCCTTCAGACAGGGAAATGGACGGAGTAGATCTTAGTCCGGTTTTATTCCACAAAGAAAAAGGCAGTCGAAATGAGGTCTACTATTATCGGCAGCGCGAATTGTACGCGATGCGATTGGGGTCTTTCAAAGCCCATTTTATTACCCAATCGGCTTACGGATCCAATACAAACAAACAGCATCACAACCCTCCACTACTTTTTAATGTTGATGAAGATCCAAGTGAACGATTTGATATTGAAGCGCAACATCCTGAGGTATTAGCACAAATTAAAGAGGCGGTTGAAGCCCATAAAGCAAAAATGAAAATGGATCCGGATTTGTTAATCGAACGCGATAAAAAGTACATCACCAGTCTTCAGTAGGCACTCCTAAAGCTGGAGGATTCAATGTAGAATAACTGAAGCTTGATGGGTGGGCCACCGGTACTTATTTTAGATTCTTCCCTATATTGCCAACTTAAATAAAAATATGGAAATAGGGGTAGATAGTTTTGCAGCAGTAGACATAACCAAAGGTACTCCCAGTGCACAAGAAAGAGTACATGCAATCGCCGAATTGATTGAAAGAATTGTATATGCAGATCAGGTAGGTCTCGATTTTTTTGGCATAGGAGAACACCATCGCGAAGAATTTTTAGATTCCGCACCCCATATGATCCTTGCTGCTGCAGCAGCAAAAACAGAGCAGATCAAATTGGGAAGTGCTGTTGCAGTGCTCAGTGCTGCAGATCCCGTTCGGGTTTTTCAAAACTATGCTACCTTGGATTTAATCAGTTCGGGCAGGGCAGAAATTGTGGTTGGAAGAGGCTCTTTTTCGGAATCATTTCCCTTGTTCGGTTTTGCGTTTGAAGATTACGATCAGCTTTTTAAAGAAAAATTAGAGCTCCTTTTACAAATTCAAGAAGAAGAACTAATCAATTGGTCGGGAAGGTTTCGTGCTCCCCTTCACAAGCAACGGATTACGCCTAGACCTTTTCAGAAAAAAATTCCAGTATGGCTGGGTGTGGGTGGAACTCCGGCTTCATTTGCGCGTGCAGGCAGTCTAGGTCTACCCTTGATGATAGCCATTATTGGTGGAGAGACCCATCGATTCAGACCTTTGGTTGATTTGTACCGAAAAGCAGGAGAAGATGCTGGCTTTGCTTCAGAAGAATTAAAAGTAGGAATCCATTCACTAGGCTATGTGGGCGAGACCAAAGACCAAGCAGTAGAAGAGTACTTCCCAGGCTATGCCTATAATTTTACAAGAATTGGAAAAGAAAGAGGATGGCCGCCTGTGACCTTTGAACGCTTTGCTGCACAAAATGGAAAAACGGGTGCATTGCTGGTTGGTGATCCCGAAGAGGTAGCAGAAAAGATTTTAAGACATAGCGAAGCATTAGGGGGGATAGACCGTCTTACCTTTCAACTGGACAATGCCAACCTTACGCATCAGCAATTAAAAAATACCATGCGTATGATTGCCGAAAAAGTCAAACCGATGGTAAACCAATAAGACTTGTGTTTTCCTCTGAACGGTTCCTCAATATGATGATTTTCAATTTCAGTTTCATTTACTTTAGCAGTTTGAAAAGGCTCATTTTATGAAAAGTACATATTTATCCAAACCTAATCGGATCTCCTCCGACAAGTAGACCCCGTTCCTCTTGAGAAAAAGGAAGTACGAGTGGCTGTAAAACAAGTTGGTATATGCGGAAGTGATGTACATCTTTTTTTAGGACACCGTCCCATGCCTGATTTTACAGCTTTGGGTCATGAAGCCATAGGAATCATTACTGAGGTGGGGTTGGAAGTACCTAAAGAAAGAAAAGGTGAAAGGGTGGTTCTAGAACCCAATATTTCGTGTGGTGACTGTAGATTTTGTCAAGAAGGAAGATCAAATATTTGTATAAATAAAAAAGTACTTGGTCTAAACAGAGCGGGGTGTTTTGCAGATTCGGTCACCTTACCCAGTGATTTTGCCCACACCTTAACCCCTGCAATTTCAGATGCTGATGGGGTTGTCATAGAGCCTTTGGCGGTTGCCTATCACGCCTTCCATACAGTGGGAAATTTAAAAGGACATCGTATAGCCATCCTTGGTCTTGGAGCGGTTGGTCTGCTGTTGGTTCATCTCGCTACGAACATGGGAGTCCAGGTACTCGCTTCTGACCTCAATCAAAATAAGTGCAAACTCGCCCAAAAATTTGGAACCCAGATCGTTGCCGTTGAAGACATAGCAACCCAATGGAAAAATGAAGAAGTAAGAGCCGTTTTTGAATGTGCTGGGGCAAAAACTACGGCAGGCACTGCGATTTCTTCTGCACCCCACGGAGCAACAGTAGTGCTCTTAGGTCTGTCTGATGCGAATGCAGAATTTCAACCTTTAAAAATGGTCAGGAGTGGCATTACTATTCTGCCCTCAATAGTTTACAATCATCCTCAGGACTTTCAACAAGTAATTCGATTGTTGATTCAATAGATCAGCTTAGATTGACAATGGATCATATGATAGAGACTCAGTTTAAAATGAAATCCGAGATTGATAAAATCTCTGACAAAGAC
>Ga0255743_10000039_pt1 | contig 122845 bp, 116 predicted proteins | sample 101ome_19_FD_179950 | JGI IMG/M metagenome (GOLD analysis project Ga0255743, IMG submission 179950) | Coastal salt marsh microbial communities from the Groves Creek Marsh, Skidaway Island, Georgia - 101405AT metaG (version 2) | ecosystem: Environmental > Aquatic > Marine > Intertidal zone >... | reverse complement strand
CCCCTTAATAAGAAAAAAAAGAGTGAATCAAAAATTTTAGCTTTTACTTTTATAGTTGAAAAGATATGATATGTTGCCAAATGGGCTAACAAAAAAAAGCCCTCCATTTCACTGGAAAGCTTCTCACTGGTTGAAAATATTGGATTTTTTTCCAATTTAACAACACACAACTTCTTTAAAAGTGCGGTCTGGACGGGACTCGAACCCGCGACCCCATGCGTGACAGGCATGTATTCTAACCAACTGAACTACCAGACCCAATTAGCGCTTGCAAATATACGCTGCATTTTCTATTTGCCAAATAAATACGAACAAAAAGAAAATTGGGTTTAAAGGACCCTAAAATAAGGTTAGATTACAGCATCAAGTGCTTCAGCATAGGCTGTCTTAGGTGACACTCCTACATGTCTTCCTACTAATTCACCTTTATCAAATACAAGTACTGTTGGGATATTGCGGACTCCGTATTTAGCTGCAAATTCTTGATTCGCATCCACATCCACTTTACCCACTACAGCTTTCCCTTCATAATCTTGACTTAGTTCATCTATAATGGGTCCCACCATACGACAAGGTCCACACCAAGCTGCCCAAAAGTCAACCATTACAGGTTTGTCTGATTTTAATACTACTTCCTCAAAAGTTGCATCTGTAATTTCTAATGCCATATTCTAAAATTTAAGCCATAAAGTTAGACAATTATTAAAATATTTATTCTCTGAGAAATCAAATTAACTTATCTATTGATACATTTTTCCAATACACTCAATTGAGTTTATAATGCCATTGCTTTTCATCTAAATACTGGAGTAAGTCCGCTGTAATTTTAACCTTTTGCATTTTACTGGTAAGCATTAATTTAATTTTTTTATCGTTATCATAGAGATTGAAAAATAAGGTCTTATCACCTTTAAAAGCCCGTAAGTTATCTTGAAGTTCTTCTATTTGATCAGAAGTTAATTTATGAATATCAAGCTGCAGAGTCAGTTTTTTGGCATTGGTTTCAATTGTATTTTGGAGCATTTCAAAATGTAGATATTGCATTCTTGGTGCTCCAGACTTTCCTGTTTCTCTATTCAGCCACCCTTCTCGAACAGCCAATCGCATTCGAATAAATTGATTAACGACAAGAAAATGTCGGTATTTTAAATAGTCTTCCCCAAAGATTCTAAATTCATATTGGTCTGTAAAGTCTTCTAATGTAAAACGGGCCCAACCTTTTCCTTTCCTTGTTTCTAAATGCTGGATTTCATTTACGATACCCCCCAAACTCAATTCTTTATTGACCAGCGCATTGAGATCACCCAATCGGTTTAAAGATAAGGTCATAAAATATTTCATTTCATGGGTAAAATCATCAAGAGGGTGGGCGGATATATAGATCCCTACTACTTCTTTTTCTTTTTTGAGACGGATTAAATTTGACCAAGATTCACAGCTAGGAATTGTGAGGTCTTGATAGGTTTCATTTGTTGCTTCGCTGAATAAACTGGTTTGAGAGGAATTGAGGTTTTCTTGATATTTTGCCCCAAACCGCAAGGCCTTTTCCAAAAAAGTAATCCCATCCCCATCGGGGTTAAAATATTGCGCACGATGGGCAGCACCCAGTGAATCGAGTCCTCCTGCTAAAATTAAGTTTTCAAAGGCTTTTTTATTGGCTGCCCTCAGGTCGATTCTTTTGACCAAATCAAAAATTGAACTGTAGGGTTTTTCTTTTCTATTCCCAATAATCGTCTCTACGGCGCCCTTACCTACCCCTTTAATTGCACCCATTCCAAAACGGATGGCCTGATCTTGATTTACTGTGAATTTATAAAATGACTCATTGACATCAGGCCCTAAAACTTTGAGTCCCATTCTCCTGCACTCTTCCATAAAGAAGGTCACCTGCTTGATGTCATTCATATTATTGGAAAGAACAGCTGCCATATACTCTGCTGGATAATGGGCTTTTAGGTAGGCCGTCTGGTAGCCAATCCAAGCATAGCAGGTAGAGTGTGATTTATTAAAAGCATAAGCTGCAAAGGCTTCCCAATCTTTCCAAATTTTTTCTAATACTTCCTCGGGATGACCATTGGTCTTTCCTCCCTCAATAAATTGCGGTTTTAGTTTCTGGAGAAGTGTAAAGATTTTTTTACCCATGGCTTTTCTCAATACATCCGCATCGCCTTTTGAGAATCCAGCCAATTTCTGCGATAGCAACATGACTTGCTCTTGGTAAACAGTAATTCCATAAGTTTCTTCCAGATATTCCTTCATCTCTGGAAGGTCATAACTGATTTCTTCTTGTCCATTTTTACGGTCTACAAAACTGGGAATATATTCGAGTGGCCCAGGACGATAAAGCGCATTCATCGCAATTAAATCTGCAAAAACAGTGGGTTTTAAATCTTTTAAATACTTCTGCATTCCTGCAGATTCATATTGAAAAATCCCAACGGTATCTCCCCGCTGAAAGAGTTCATAGGTTTTTTGATCATCAAGTGGAAATTGATCAGGATCTAGCTCAATATTGTATTTATATTTTACTAATGCTACTGTATCTTTTATCAGCGTCAGTGTTTTAAGCCCCAAAAAGTCCATTTTAAGCAACCCAGCATCTTCCACTACAGAGTTGTCATACTGTGTCACATACAAGTCCGAGTCTTTTGCCGTAGCCACAGGAACAAATTGCGTGATATCATCAGGGGTAATTATGACACCACAGGCGTGAATTCCTGTATTGCGTAAAGAACCCTCTAATACTTTTGCCTGCTGAATTGTCTCTCCAGATAAACTTTCTTCATCCGCCAGATTTTTTATTTCATTAACACGAAGTAATTCGTCGGTTCTCAGTTTTTCTTTTAACTCTTCCTCGGATGCATTGAATATTTTTGATAATTTGATATTGGGGAGCAATTTGGCGATACGATCTGCCTCTCCTAAGGGCAAATCCAAAACCCTGGCAGTGTCTCGTATCGAAGACTTTGCAGCCATTGTGCCATAAGTAATGATTTGAGCAACTTGATTTGAACCGTATTTTTTTATAACATAATCCATCACGAGACTCCTGCCTTCATCATCAAAATCGATATCAATATCAGGCATACTTACACGGTCTGGATTGAGGAAGCGCTCAAAAAGCAAATCGTATTGGATGGGGTCAATATTGGTTATTTTAAGGCAATAGGCAACCACAGACCCAGCAGCAGATCCTCTACCTGGCCCCACAGAAACACCCATTTCACGTGCCGCGGCAATAAAATCTTGAACTATTAAAAAATAACCCGGATAGCCTGTATTAGCGATTACTTCTAATTCAAAATCAATTCGTGTTTGAAGGCTGTCTGTCAGCGTTCCATAGCGCTCCTCAGCCCCTTTATAAGTCAAATATTTTAAATATGCATTTTCTCCCTCTTTATCCGAGGCATTCGCGTTTTTTTGAAATGCCTCAGGTATGTCAAATTTGGGTAGTAAGACCTCTCGTGCCAAGTCAAATGGCTCTATTTTATTAATCAGCTCCTCAATATTTAGAATCGCTTCGGGCAAATCGCTAAAAAGCGTTTTCATTTCTTTTGGAGACTTCAAATAATATTCTTGATTTGGAAAACCATAGCGAAATCCCCTTCCTCGCCCTATAGGAGTAGCCTGTTTTTCTCCTTCTTTTACACAAAGGAGAATATCGTGTGCATTTGCTTCTTCTTTGTGGGTATAATAGGTATTATTTGTGGCGATTAATGGGATCTTATATTTTTTTGAAAATTCAATCAAAACTGCATTCGCTCGGTCTTCACCCTCTTCTCCATGGCGCATAAGCTCAATATACAGGTCCGCTCCAAATTGATTGTACCACCATTGGAGTGCTTCTTCTGCTTGACGATCTCCGATATTTAAAATTTTTGAAGGCACCTCACCGTAGGTATTCCCTGTAAGTACGATGAGGTCTTCTTTATAGGTTTCAACTAATTTTCGATCAATACGAGGAACATAATAAAAGCCTGCCGTATAAGCGACCGAAGTGAGCTTGGCTAAATTGTGATAACCCTTTTTATTTTTTGCCAAAAAAACAATCTGATAGCCATCCTCACGTCTTGTTTTATCTAAATGGTCCTCGCAGACATAGAACTCACAGCCAATAATAGGCTTGATTTGGTGGTCAGATTCCGCATTGTGTGCTTTTATTGCTTTTATAAAATGAAAGGCGCCCATTAAATTTGCATGATCAGTCAATGCGATGGCAGGCATTTGATGGGTAGCCGCCGCCTCTACTAACTGACTGACTCTTGAGGTAGCCTGAAGGACTGAAAACTGACTGTGATTATGCAGGTGTACAAATGGAGCCTCTTCTAGCAGTGCTCCTCCCCCCTCAGAGAGCACCGTTGCTTTTACCTTGCCTTCTTCTTTTTTATACTTTTCTGACGCCTTCTTTAAATTTTGATGCTTGAGCCCGATCAGTTCAAAAGGTTCTTGAATTATTTTAAACCCTTCTAAAATTTGATTTAAATTTTCAATATTGGGGTAAAGTTTTTGTTGGCGCATTAATTCGAAAAACAGCCTTGTTGTGGCTTCAACATCGGCGGTCGCGTTGTGGGCTTCTTCAAAATTTTGCTGAAATAAAAAGCGATATAGTTCGCTTAGTGTCGGGAGTTTAAATTTTCCCCCTCGACCACCGGGTAATTTACAGAGTGCAGCTGTCTCCTCGGTACAGGTGTCGATCACAAGCTGATTTAAAAAAGGGTCCTCTTTCTCGACACGTAAAAATTCAGCCCCCATAATATTTCGATCAAATGAAATATTGTGCCCAACTACAAACTGGGCTTTTGTAAGAGCATATTTAAACTCGCTTAAAACATCCGCTAACGGGACACCTTCATTAGTAGCTAGGGCCGTAGAGATTCCGTGAACTTGTTCTGAATCAAAAGGAATCGTAAAATGATCAGGCTGAATAAGAAAATCTTTGTGCTCAATTAATGCCCCTTTGGCATCATGCAGCTGCCATGCAATCTGAATACATCGGGGCCAATTTTCACTATCAGATAAAGGGGCGTCCCAACGTTTGGGTAAACCGGTCGTTTCGGTGTCGAAAATCAAATACATCTAGACGAAAATAATAAATTAAGCTCCTCTTTTTGAGGGTTAAGAAAAGGATTTATTAACTACTTTATTTTTTGTAATTAAGGATTTCACTCTAGGGTTTTGTACCTTCCCCTTGAAAAAGAAAAATACATGCCCTTACTGGAATTCACTTCAAAAGGAATCTATTGCAGGCAAGCCGATGTCTATTTGGACCCCTGGCGTGGGGTAGATAAAGCCTTAATCACACATGGCCATTCTGATCACGCTCGCTGGGGAAGCAAACGCTATATTACCCATGAAATAAATATACCCATCCTTCAGCATCGCTTAGGGAATATCAAAGTCAGTGGAAAAAAATACAATGAAACTTTTAGTATAAATGGCGTTCAATTTTCTTTTCACCCTGCCGGGCATGTTCCTGGCTCTTCTCAAATACGGGCAGCCTATAAAGGAGAAGTCTGGGTTTTTACGGGTGATTTTAAAATAGATAATGATGGAATCGCTACGCCCTTTGAAGCTGTTCGATGTCATACTTTTATCAGTGAATGTACTTTTGGTCTTCCAGTTTTCCAATGGGAAAATCCAAAAAAAATCCATGAAAATATCAACCTGTGGTGGGCCGAGAATAAAGCGGCCCATACCACGAGCTTACTGATGGGTTATTCACTAGGAAAAGTTCAGCGCTTACTTAAAAATCTAGATCCCACAATCGGGAAAATTTATACCCATGGCGCAACAGAACAAATGACAGAGGTATTACGCCAATTTATCGACTTTCCTCCTACAACACTGATCACACAAGCGACCACTAGAAAGGAATTGCAAGGGAATCTTGTTCTTGCTCCTCCTGCGGTAATGGGTAGTGCATGGATAAAAAAATTAGGGTCTTTATCTACCGGCTATGCTTCTGGCTGGATGGCTTTTAGAGGTGCTCGTAGGCGGCGTGCTGTAGACCGCGCATTTGTCTTATCAGACCACGCTGATTTTAAAGGATTATTAAAAGCCATAGAAGCAACAGGCTGTGAAAATATTATCACCACACATGGCTATACTGAACTTTTTGCCCGCTATCTCAATGAGCAGGGATGGAATGCCTGTACGCAAAAAACACAGTATGAAGTAGAAACTGAAGATCAATTACCCTCAAAATGAAAAAATTTGCAGCCTTAATTGAGACTTTAGATCGAACAAATAAAACAAATAGTAAGGTAGACGCCCTCACCCGCTATTTTAAAGAGGCCCCAAAAGAAGACGCCCTCTGGGCGGTTGCATTACTTTCACACCGACGTCCCTCTAGACCCGTAACCACAAGTCTTTTAAGAGCTTGGGCGGCAGAATTAGCAGGGCTACCCTTGTGGTTATTTGAAGAATCCTATCACATCGTTGGAGATTTGGCTGAAACCATTGCATTACTTGTCCAAAATAAAGGAACTGCCTCACCCCCATCCCTAAAAAACTGCATTGAAGAAATTATTGAATTAAAATCGAAAAGAGAGAAAGAAAAAAAAGACTATATCCTTCATCAATGGCTAAATTTAGCCTATTTCGAGCGCTTTGTTTTTAATAAAATCCTAACTGGCGGATTTCGTATCGGGCTAAGTCAAAAGCTGATGACTAGGGCGCTTTCTAAGGCAGTAGATATAGACGAAAGGGTCGTAGCTCATCGACTTATGGGACAATGGACTCCTCAAACTACTACTTTCGACCGACTGATATTAGACCCCCATCCTGAAGATCAAATTTCTCAGCCCTATCCCTTTTTTCTGGCACACCCTGTAGAAACAGATTTTTTTATAAAAGAAAAAGTCTCAGATTGGCATATTGAACACAAATGGGATGGAATGCGGGCACAATTGATCCTAAGAGATGGAAAGCACTTCTTATGGAGTCGGGGCGAAGAACTAATAACCGCTAAATTTCCTGAATTAGAAGTTCTCAAAGAAATTCTCCCTGAGGGAACTGTTTTAGATGGTGAACTTCTCCCCTATAAAGAGGGGCAAATAGGAAATTTTAATGCCCTACAAAAGCGTATAGGTAGAAAAACTGTATCAAAAAAACTACTACAAGAAAATCCTGTTGTCCTTATGGCTTATGATATCATGGAGTGGGAAGGTGAAGATATCCGTGAGCAACCTCTGTGGAAAAGACAGCAAGTACTCGATGCATTACTCAAAAAATACTCCGATTCAAAAGCTCCCATTCTGCTATCGGAAGTCTCACAGTTTTCTTCCTGGCAAGCGGTAGAAAAAGAACGAGAAAAAGCAGCAGAAAAATACAGCGAAGGACTGATGATCAAAAGTAAAGAGGCTCCCTACGGTGTGGGAAGAAAAAAAGGCAGTTGGTGGAAGTGGAAGTCTGACCCCAAGTGTATTGATGCAGTATTAACCTATGCGATGCGGGGCCATGGAAGAAGAACAAATTTATATACCGATTATACTTTTGCTTTATGGGATGAGGGAGCGTTGGTCACTTTTGCAAAAGCCTACTCAGGGCTGACAGATGCAGAAATAAAAACCCTGGATCAATTCATTAAAAAAAATACTTTAGATCGTTTTGGCCCTGTGAGACAAGTTAAACCTGAATTGGTTTTTGAAATTGCTTTTGAAGGAATTGCCCCCTCTCCACGGCATAAAAGTGGCGTTGCAGTTCGTTTTCCGCGAATTGCACGTTGGAGACATGACAAAAAAAGTAAGGAGGCCAATACCTTAACCGATCTAAAAAAACTATTGCGATGAGTTGGGCAGCGCAATGGTTTAAGTCTAATAATTGGGAGCCGCAGCCTTTTCAAAAGCAATGCTGGAAGGCATATAAAGAAGGTAAAAGCGGTATGCTTCACGCCCCAACGGGTAGCGGTAAAACCTATGCACTTTGGGGAGGAATAATCAATGAATTGAAGGCCAATGAAGTCCCTCCCAAAGGACTAACAGCGCTATGGATTACCCCACTCCGTGCACTAGGCGTAGAAATACAAAAAGCAACTCAAAAAATGCTTCAAGACTGCAATCCAGAACTCTATGTGGGCCTACGTACCGCAGATACAATACAAAGCGAACGCAGTAAGCAATTTAAAAAACCCCCCTTTGGATTGGTCTCAACACCTGAGAGTTTGCATGTTCTGATGAGTAGAAAAGAACATCCGCATTATTTTGGTGATTTAAAAGTAGTAGTTATAGACGAATGGCATGAACTATTGGGTAGTAAAAGAGGTGTACAGGTAGAGCTGGCCTTGGCTTATTTAAAATCCTTCTTGCCACAGCTTAAGGTATGGGGTATTTCAGCTACTCTTGGCAATAAAGCGCTCGCTCGTGAAATTCTTTTAGGTCCTACTTCTAATTTCGCTGTAATTGACGCTAAAATTCACAAGAAAATAAAAGTTGAGTCATTACTGCCAAAAACGATGGAACGTTTTCCATGGCGGGGACATTTAGGCATACACTTACTCCCCGAAGCCTTAAAAATCATCAAAAAAAATAAAAGCACACTCGTTTTTACCAATACCCGAGCCCAATGTGAAATTTGGTTTAACAAGCTCTTGGAAAAGGCTCCTGAGCTCGCTGGATCCATTGCCATGCACCATGGCAGTATTGATAAAAAAATACGCCTTTGGGTAGAAGAAGCATTGCGGAAAGAAACATTAAAAGTAGTGGTCTGCACTTCGAGTTTAGATCTGGGGGTAGACTTTAGTCCTGTTGAAAATTGTATTCAAATTGGAAGTCCAAAAGGAGTGGGACGATTTATACAGCGTGCGGGACGAAGCGGCCATCGGCCGAAGGCGGGAAGCACTATTTATTTTTTACCTACACATGCTTTAGAGCTAATTGAGTCTGTGGCTTTACAACGGGGCATTTCTGAACAGCAAATTGAAGACCGAACGCCCTACCTCAATAGCTATGATGTATTAATTCAATTTTTGATGACCCTGGCTGTAGGGGCTGGTTTTTATCCAGAAAAAATATACCCGCTTATCCAATCTACTTTTTGTTTTCAAAACTTAGACCCTGAACGCTGGGAATGGATACTAAATTTTTTATTGCAAGGTAGCCAATCGCTGGAGCATTATGATGAATACAAAAAACTGATCCGTACTGAGGACGGACGACTTGAAGTTGCTAATAAAAAGATTGCGCTGCATCATCGCTTGTCAATGGGAACAATAGTTAGTGCCAATGATTTAAAAATTCGTTACCAAAAAGGGGGTTATCTGGGTACTATAGAAGAGTGGTTTATTTCAAAATTAAAGCCAGGGGATACTTTTGCCTTTTCAGGTAAAATACTGGCCTTAATTCGTATTCAAAATATGGAGGTCATTGTAAAAAAATCAAAAGCCAAACAAGCAAAAGTGCCCGCGTGGGTCGGTGGAAGAATGAGCTTTAGTGCACACCTCAGCGAGCTACTTAAAAAAACACTTTACGATCAGCAAAGTTTGAAAACGCCTGAATTTAAATCTCTCCTTCCTATACTAGAACAACAACAAAAAGAGTCGATTCTTCCTCAATCTCATGAACTTTTAATTGAACGTTTTGAAACAAAGGAGGGAGTTCACACTGTATTTTATCCTTTTGAGGGCTATGCGCTTCACGAAGCTATGGCCAGCCTGATCGCTTACCGCATCAGCTTACTTTCACCTATTAGTTTTAGTATGTCCTTTAATGATTATGGTTTTGAATTACTCTCTGATCAAGCTTTTGATGAAGAACTTTTTTTGGCCCATAATTTATTGACTCCCGAAGGCCTTTATGAGGACTTGACCCAAAGTATTAATATTTCCGAAATGGCCCGAAGAAGATTTCGTGATATCGCAGTCATCGCTGGTTTGGTCTTTCAGGGATATCCCAATAAACCCAAAAAAGCAAAACATTTACAATCAGGTTCTCAATTGTTTTTTGAAGTTTTTAAAGAATACGAACCTGATAATTTATTGTATCAACAAGCGGTAGAGGAGACTTTTGACCACGGTATCGAACACGGAAGAATGCAATTAGTCTTTGAACAATTAGAGCAAAAGAAAATTATTTGGAAAAATTGTAACCATCCTACTCCTTTTTCTTTTCCTCTGATCACAGACCGTATACGCTCAAAACTGTCTTCAGAAACAGTCGAAGACCGTATTAAAAAAATGTACCTTCAATTAGAAAAATACGCCTAATGGTAACGCTTGAAATCAATGCCAATGAATTTGTACTCCATCCGAGTGGAGCCGTCTATTGGCGTGAAAAACAAACTTGGTTATTGGCCGATATACATTTAGGAAAAGTGGCTCATTTTAGAAAAAATGGGATTGCAGTTCCACGCGCTGCTGAAGGTTCTTTTTACCAAAAAATAGCCCTTCTTCTTTCACTTTTCCCAGTAAAGCGGCTTCTCTTTTTAGGAGATTTATTCCACAGTACCCAAAATAACGAATGGTATTTATTTGAAGCATGGGTCAAAAAACAACCTTATCAAATGGTCTTAATTTCAGGAAATCACGACCTCATACCCCCATGGAAGTTGGAATCTTTAGGAATTGAAGTCGTTTCTGAGCAGCAAGAAGCGGGTTTTTTATTTCACCACTTCCCTGATCAATCTACAAAATCATTTCTTTTTTGTGGACACCTCCACCCTGGTGTAAAACTAACGGGTGCTGGTAAGCAGCAACTCAAACTCCCTTGTTTTTACCATACCCCCACCCAACTCATCCTTCCCGCTTTTGGGGCTTTTACTGGACTGCATTTGCTCAAACCTAAAGCTACAGATAAAGTCTATGTAAGTACTGGAAAAGAAGTCATCGAAATTGTGGAACGGGTTTAAATTATAGATGCTTTCTCTAATACTAAGGGGCAAAAAACGTAAAAAGGCGGCTTCTATTTATTCTTTCCCAATAACAATATAAACAGGATAATGGTCAGAATACCCAAAAAGCAAGGTTCCGGTTATTTGTGTACGATGCTGCAGATAAACTCATGATTTTCTTGGTGTAACAAATGCATTTCTCCAGCACCCAGTATGGGGCTTTCCCAAGCGTAATAATGACCACTGGCATCTACTTTATGGACGCTTTTGGATCGAGAAGTAGCCAAGGTGACCATTTAATCCACTGGTGAAAATCTCCAATATAGGGACTGATTTTATGGGGTTCTTTTTTTATCTGTATGGTTTTTCGGACTAGAATTTGAGGCATAGATTTGGGATTTAAGTTTGCGTATTTTTAGTTCCAACCACTCTCTCAATCCCTTTTTAAAATCGAAAAAAAGAGACCCTATTAAAAGAAAAAAATAAAGCTGTGGTATTGATTCTAAATGCATGATTGGGGGCAAATGAGCACTTTAAATTTAGGAAAAATTTCATTGAAATTACAATGAAAAAAGCCTAGGGATTTTTATGTTCTATGCTGAATATAAGCATTTGCTTGGCGGGTAGGTAGAATTACTAAATCGGCTATGGCAACTCTTTCTGGTACTGAAACCATATAATTTATGGCTGCTGCCACATCTTCCGCAGTAAGGGCTTCTATGCCCTGATAGACTTTTGCTGCACGCTCCTTATCTCCCTTAAAGCGAACTTGGGAAAATTCGGTTTCGACCATCCCTGGATGGATGACTCCTACACGAATGCCCAATGAGTTGAGGTCTATTCTCAACCCTTGCGTAAAAGCGTCTACTGCAAATTTACTACTACAGTATACACTGCCATTAGGGTATACTTCCTTACCCGCAATGGATCCTAGATTGATAATTTGTCCTTTTTGAGCCGCTATCATTGAGGGTAAAACGGCTTTGGTAACATACATAAGCCCCTTTACATTTCCATCTATCATTGCCTCCCAATCATCAACAGAAGCCGTTTGTACGGGATCTAAACCATGGGCATTCCCTGCATTATTAATTAATACTTCAATATTTTTCCATGAATCTGCTAACCCATCAAAAGCTGCAAAAACAGCTTTTCGATCACGAACATCAAAACAAAGTAAATGACAATCTGTTTGGAGTTGTTGCTCTAATTCTTCTAATTTTTCTTTTCTTCTACCGCACAGAATAAGTCGTGCGCCTTGATTTGCAAATATTTTTGCTGTTGCCCAACCAATTCCACTACTTGCTCCTGTAATGCAGATAATTTGATTTTTCATAGCTTAACATTTAAGGTACTTCTTCCCCTTGACTTGCCTTGAGTAATAAGAACCAATCCGTAAGTTCTAAATTTATTTCCAAGGCTTCAAGACTTTTTTTAATTCTTTCTGGCTTTGTTGTTCCTAGTACAGGATGCAGTTTGGAAGGGTGTTTTAAGAGCCATGCCAATAGCAGTTGATCTTCTGCGCAATTGTATTTGGCTTTTAGTGCTCTCATACAGTCAGTAATGCGCTTGGTTTTACTGTCCTGAAGTTTGTAATAAGAACCCAATGGACTCCATGCCATAACTCCCATCTTATGTGCGCTTAGATAATCTATAGAACCATCAAAAAAAGGGGCTTCATGGGTCAAAGAGCATTCAATTTGGTTCCAAGCGGGTTTGATTTCATTTTGGAGCCATGCAATTTGGCTGGGGGTGAAATTGGAAACACCAAAGAACTTGATTTTACCTTGTTTTAAAAGTTTTTGCACACTTTCAGCTATACTTTCTGGCTCTAAAAGGGGGCTGGGTCTGTGTAATAAAAGCAAATCTAAATAGTCCGTTTTTAAGGCTTTAAGGGAATTTTCTATACTGTATTGCAAGTGTTTTGCTGAGTAGTCGTAATACTTTAAAGGAAGTGCACGCGCCTCACAGGGCATTTGAATCCCGCACTTAGAGATCAGCTGTACTTGATCCCGATTTATTCCAGCTGTGCGAAAAGCGCGTCCGAATTCAGCCTCTGTTGTATAGCCTCCATACAGATCTGCATGATCAAATGATGTTATGCCAAGAGCTACACAAAAATCGATCTGACGTTCCATCTGTTGGATAGACAGTCGGGCACCCCAACTGCCCCAATTCATTACCCCAGAAATAATTCTTGAAAACGGATTCATCTGCATAAAATACCTTAAATTCACCCCTAAAATAGGAAGTATTCAAACCATTGCCTGAACGACTGGCTGGATTTTTTAACCAATTGTTAACAAGGAAAAGGAGATTAATTTTTCAAATTTGCAATCCAAAAAAATGCTGTAATTTCTATGGAAAACAAGACGAATGAAACGATTGATATTAAAGTAATCAATGAGAAAATAGAAAAAGAAAGTGCTTTTGTAGACTTATTGACCCTAGAAATGAATAAAGTTATAGTGGGTCAAAAGCATATGGTTGAGCGTCTGTTAATTGGTCTTTTAGGAAAAGGTCATATTCTGCTTGAAGGCGTGCCTGGTTTAGCAAAAACACTCGCAATTAATACACTGAGTAAAGCCGTAAAAGGAAGTTTTAGTAGAATTCAATTTACGCCAGATTTACTTCCTGCCGATGTGGTAGGGACAATGATCTACAATATTAAAGAGAATGATTTTTCTATAAAAAAAGGGCCAATTTTTGCAAATTTTATTCTTGCTGATGAAATTAACCGTGCACCCGCAAAAGTTCAATCTGCCTTACTCGAGGCCATGCAGGAAAAACAGGTTACTATAGGAGATCAAACTTTTAAACTCCAAGCACCCTTTTTAGTAATGGCCACCCAAAATCCAGTTGAACAAGAAGGGACCTATCCTTTGCCTGAAGCCCAGGTAGACCGTTTTATGTTAAAAGCGGTAATTGATTATCCCAAATTAGAGGAGGAGCAGCTGATTGTAAGAAATAATTTAAACAGTCAACAGGCCGAGGTAAAAGCGATAGTGACCACTAAACAAATTTTAGCGGCTCAAGAAACCATCCCTCAGGTTTATATGGATGAAAAAATTGAAAAGTATATACTTGACCTTATTTTTGCAACCCGTTATCCAGAAAAATATAATTTGGAGGGGGTTAAACCGCTCATCAGCTATGGGGCTTCACCGAGGGGGAGTATCAATCTAGCTACTGCTGCTAAATGCCATGCTTTTTTAAGGCACCGCGGTTACGTGATCCCCGAAGATGTCCGCGCTGTTCTATATGATGTGTTACGTCATCGTATTGGACTCACCTATGAAGCAGAAGCTGAAAATATAACCGCTGTAGACTTAATTACCCAAATCATAAACGAAGTAGAAGTTCCTTAAGCCGTATTTGGAACACATATCGTTCTGAGAATCGCATTGTATGGATACTAAAGCGTTATTAAAAAAAGTTCGCAAAATCGAAATCAAAACGCGAAGGCTGAGTGATCATGTCTTTGGTGGAGAATACCACTCTACTTTTAAAGGAAGAGGGATGACCTTTAGTGAAGTCCGTCAATATCAATTTGGCGATGATGTACGCGCTATTGATTGGAATGTAACGGCGCGTTATAATGAACCTTTTGTAAAGGTTTTTGAAGAGGAACGCGAACTCACATTAATGCTTGTTGTAGATGTCAGTGGGTCAAAAGCTTTTGGGACTAAGACGCAATTTAAGCGTGATTTTGTTACTGAAATAGCCGCTACTTTGGCATTTTCTGCACTTCAAAATAATGATAAAGTGGGACTAATTTTATTTTCAGATCAGATCGAATTATACATCCCTCCTAAAAAAGGACGTTCTCATATTTTAAGAATTATCAGAGAATTATTAGAATTTGAACCCCAAAGCACACAAACGGCGATCGCGGCTGCTTTAGAGTTTTTATCGAGTGTGCAAAAAAAGAAAGCCATTGTTTTTCTGCTTTCAGACTTTATCAATGAGGGCTATGACAAAACACTTCGCATTGCGGCTAAAAAACATGACCTTACAGGAATCCGTATTTATGATCCTATGGAAGAAGCCCTACCCAATTTGGGAATGGTCCCTATGGTAGATGCTGAAACAGGAAAAATGCAATGGATTAATACCTTTTCAAAAAAACAAAGACGGGCATATAGCTTGCGTTATGCACTTCAAGTTGAGAATTTTGAAGCCTTATTCAAAAAAAATGGAGCGGGCCAGTTGAGCTGCAGTGTTGAAGAGAGTTATGTAAAGAAACTTTTAGGATATTTTAAATCACGTGGATAAGAGATACAAATACCATTTAAGTCTACTCGCATTTTTGATGACGCTCACCGCTTGGACGCAGCAACCGGCTGAACTTTTTGTGGCCGTAGATACAACGGCAGTAAAAATTGGCGAGCAACTCAACTATACACTTCAAATTAAAGCAGACAGCACGGCTCAAGTGCTTTTTCCAGAGACCCCTGTATTTGCTCCTTTTGAACTTTTAGAATCTTTCCCTGTTGATACGTTAAAAGCACAGTCCCACTATTTATATACCAAAAAGTATGCTTTAATTCAATTTGATTCTGGGGATTATTTTTTACCGCAGCAACAGGTCATGGTGGATGGTTTTTCAAAAATTGCAGCGCTAATCCCAATTCGTGTCAATACCGTGGAGGTAGATACATTAAAACAGAATCTGTATGATATTAAGCCACTCACAGCTGTTGAAAAAGACTATGCTGCGTTAATTTCAAGGATTCTTTGGGGTCTAGCCATAGGCCTACTCCTGCTGGGCATGCTCTACACCTACCTCTTCCAAAAACGAAAAAAAGAACTTAAAGCGCGTGAACTCCCCCCCTTTGAGCGCGCGATAGAAGAATTAAAAGCCTTAGAAAATGAACGCCTCACAAAGCAGGAAGAATTTAAAGCTTACTACTCACGCCTCACAGAGGTGGTCCGAAGGTATCTAGAAGAAGAAGCAAAAATTGACGCTTTAGAAAGCACCTCTGAAGAACTATTATCCAAATTGACCCTTCGCAAAGATGCAGGCTCTTTAGACCTAGATAATAATACCCTTAAAAGTCTAAGAACAGTACTGCAAAATGCAGATTTGGTCAAATTTGCCAAATCCCTACCTGAAGTTCATACTGCAACCGAAGATCGAAAAGTAGTAGAACATGTGGTGATAGAAACCAAAGAAGCACTTCCTGAGCCTACAGAGGAAGAACTTAGACAAAAGGCGGCTTACCAGGAACAGCTTGCCAAAAAAAGAAAAAAAGAACAACTTATTTGGGGACTCTCTGGTCTGGGTATACTTGCCACTTTAAGTCTAGTGGTCAGTATGCTCCTATTTGGATATTACCCTGTAAGAGATACTCTTTTGAGATATCCTACAAAAGTACTCTCTAGTGGAATTTGGTATCAAAGTCAATATGGCACACCCCCCTTGTCTATTGAAACCCCCGAAATACTTACTCGTATTTCATCCTCGGATCAAATTGTTCAAGAATTTAGGTATGGAACTTTTGAGGACCCTTTTTATATCAATCTTTCATTTGATTTTCCAAAAACTCAACCCAATACGCCTCAAACACCCTCCGCAGACCCACAAGAAGCTGATCTTGAAAAAGGTCAAGAACTCGTCAATACGATTATCTCAAATTTTGAAGCACAGGGCGCCGTTAATATTTTTATGAAAAATGACGCGCTTACACTCCCTTCTGGTCTTCCCGTAGCTAAAGTCTACGGAACCTTGGATTACCCCAAAAAGGGGCAAGAAGCACGAACTAGGTGTAATTTCAGTTCTTATCTTTTTGCCTTTGATCAAGGCACCATTATTTTGACCTTGATGTATGAAAAGCAAGACCGTTATGGAGAAGAAATAGAAGAGCGAATTGTAAACAGTTTGGAATTAATAAAAGAACTATAGTCTATGTTTGAAGGAATTTATTTTGCGAATCCCAATTATTTATGGTTGTTCTTGTCCCTTCCATTGGTGATTCTTTGGCATGCCTTCACACATAAAAAAAATCAGGCACACTTAAAAATATCTACACTTGACAACTTTGGTAAGCAACAATCGCTCCTTGCAAAACTCAGACCTCTTTTATTCGTATTTCGTCTTCTCGCACTAAGTTTGATAATACTTGCCATTGCACGGCCCCAAACTGTGGACGTGTCAACTCGTACAAAAACAAATAAAGGGATTGACATCATTATGGCGATCGATGTCTCATCAAGTATGCTCGCACAAGATTTAAAGCCAGATCGTCTGAGTGCACTCAAGCGGGTTGCTTCTTCATTTATAGATGATCGCCTCTCTGACCGTATAGGGCTCGTTGTATATGCAGGAGAAAGTTATACTAAAACACCGATTACGAGTGATAAGTCCATCGTGAAAAATGCACTAAGAGAAATAATGTATGAGGGCTTGATAGAAGATGGAACTGCTATTGGGATGGGCTTAGCGACAGCGGTAAATAGGCTAAAAGACAGCAGGGCCAAAAGTAAAGTGATTATATTATTGACTGATGGCGTAAATAATTCAGGTTTTATCGATCCCAAAATTGCGATTGAATTGGCTGTAGAATTTGGAATCAAAACCTACACCATTGGACTAGGAAGTAATGGAACAGCACGTGCGCCAGTTGCTATTTTACCGACGGGAAAATTTAAATATGGAATGACTAAAGTAGAAATAGATGAAGCCCTATTAAAAGAAATTGCTACTACAACAGGGGGGATTTACTTTCGTGCAACCGATAATAAAAAACTCGAAGAGATTTATGCTGAAATTAATAAACTTGAGAAGACGGAAATAGAAGAATTTAAATATTATAATTACGAGGAAAAATATAGGATTTTAGTTGTATTGGCAGTAGTACTCCTCCTTTTAGAGTGGCTCGCAAGAAATACACTATTTAAAAGCTTTATATAATGTACCAAATAGATGCATACGAATATATATACCTCTTGGGCGTAGTGCCCCTAATCTGGGGGGTATTCGCTTGGGTACAAAGCTGGAAAAATAGACTTCAATCTAGATTTGTAAATACTGAGCTGCTTTATGAACTAAGTCCAAATCGCTCGAAATTTAAGCCCTTGCTTAAGCTCATACTGCTAAGTTTAGCCTTTGTTTTACTAGTTTTTGGACTGATGAATCCCAAAATAGGAACCCAGCTGGAAACAGTCAAACGTGAAGGGGTTGATATTGTTTTTGCGATTGATGTATCCAAAAGTATGTTGGCAGAAGATATAGCACCCAACCGCATTGAAAAATCCAAGCGGCTGGTATCAGCCATCTTAAATCAATTAGCCAGTGACCGAATTGGGATTATTGCCTATGCAGCGCAAGCCGTCCCACAGCTCCCCATAACTACAGATTACGGAGCGGCTAAAATGTTTTTACAGGGATTAAATACAGATATGATGTCCTCTCAAGGGACCGCCCTAGACAATGCAATTGATCTCGCTGGTACTTTTTTTGATGATCAAGACCAAACAAACCGAGTGATCTTCTTAATTTCTGATGGGGAAGACCATTCCGAAGAAGCTGCGCAAGCCGCTGCGCGTGCTGCAGAACTTGGAATTAAAATCTTTACATTTGGTGTAGGAACTGAAAATGGTGCACCCATTCCATTAAAGCAAAATGGAGTTACAGAATCCTATAAAAAAGATTTTGAAGGAGAAGTTGTTATTACCAAAAGAAACTCTGAAATCTTGAGCGCTATTGCTGAGGCGACAGAAGGATATTATCAGGATGGAAATGATACGCAACAGGTCTTAGATTTTGTCTCAGAACAACTAAAAGCCATGGATAAAAAAGAATTTGAAGCTAAAAAATTCGTTAGTTACAAAGACCGCTTTCAACCTATTCTTATCGGTGCTTTACTTTTTCTTTTAATGGACTTATTTTTGTTTGAAACCAAAACGAAATGGGTGGAAAAATTGAATCTTTTTAATGAAAATGACCATGCAAAATAAAGTATTTTGGGTTTTAATTGTGGCTACAATTTCTTTTGTACAAGCACAAGAAGGAGCTGTCACCAATCATATTTATGAAGGCAATAGTAAAGTAAAAGAGGAGGCTTTTAGTGAAGCAGAAAAAGCCTACAGAAAAGCGCTCTCCATAGCGCCAGAGAAATCAACTGCACTTTATAATTTGGGAAATACACACTTTTTAGATGCGCAATTTGAAGAAGCATCACAACGCTTTTTTCAAACTCAAAAATTTGCAACGACAAAAGAAGATAAACACAAAGCATTTCACAATATGGGTAATGTCTTTATGAAGAAAAAAGACTATCAAAAAGCCGTAGAGGCATATAAAAACGCACTTAGAAATAATCCTTCAGATGAAGAAACTCGCTATAATTATGCCTTAGCCAAAGAATTGCTCGAAAAAGAAAAACCACCCCAAGAGCAGGAGCAAGAAGATAAAAAAGACCAAAAAGACCAGCAAAAAGAAGAGCAAGAGGATCAAAATAAAGACCAAAAGGACCAAGAAGGTGACCAAGAAAATAAAGACAAAAAAGACCCCAATAAAGAAGGAGATCAAGGAGAAGAAAACAAAGAAGAGGGAAAACCTAAAAATCCGGGCGACCAAGAAAAGAAAGAACAACCAAATAACAATCCTCAAAATCAACAACAACAGACACCCAGAAAAGGACAGCTTTCTCCCCAACAAGTTCAAAATCTTCTCGAGGCCATGAATAATCAAGAAAAAAAGGTTCAGGATAAAGTAAATGCCAAAAAAGTGAAAGGGGTCCCTGTACGAGCTAAAAAAGATTGGTAAAATGATCAAGCGAAAGACACTCTATTCTTTTCTTCTCTTGCTTATAGGATTTACTTTTTCTTTGCAGGCTCAAGTTTCTTTTGATGCAAAAGTGAGTAAAAAAAGACTCGGGCTGAATGAGCGCTTACGTATTGATTTTATTATGAATGAAAATGGAGATAATTTTATCCCTCCTGATTTTAATAACTTTTTAGTAGTAAGTGGCCCTCAACAATCTGTTAACCGTTCCTGGGTGAATGGGGTGAGTAGTTTTTCTAAAACCTATACTTATTTTTTAACCCCTAAAAGCAAAGGAATACTCCGTATCGGTCAAGCTCAGATTACGATTAATGGCGAAGTTTATAAAACCTCTCCTGTAGAAGTTCAAGTGACTGAGGCCGTAAAAAAACCGAATGACCCAGATAATATCGATTATTTAACAGATGAAAATATTCATCTTATTGCTGAAATTTCAAATAACAGTCCTTATTTAAATGAAGGAATCTCTGTAGTATATAAACTCTATTTTAGAAACCCTATCTCCATTAATGATGTTCAAGAGCTTGAATCCCCTACCTATGGTGATTTTTGGAGTAGCAAAATCAATATTGGAAGAATTCAAGTTGACCCCAGAGGTCAATATAAAGGTGAACCCTATAATGAGGTAGTGTGGCAAAAAGTAGTGCTCTATCCACAAAAATCTGGAAAACTCACTATAGAGCCTTTGACCTTAAATTTACAGCTTTCAGTACCGAGTAATCGAAGGGATTTATTTGGTCGAAGAATACTGAAGCAAGGACAAAAAACGATTACTTCTGGGCGTCGTACTCTCAATGTAAAACCACTACCTACCTCTGGCCAGCCAGAGAATTTTACAGGTGCAGTTGGTCAATTTGATTTTGATGTAATTTTATCAAAAGATGCCCTTAAAGCCTCTGAATCTTTTCAGGCAAAAATTAAAGTGAGTGGTAAAGGAAATCTAAATCTTTTCCAACTGCCTGAGATTAATGTTCCCAATACTTTAGAGGTCTATGAACCTGAGCGCAAAGAGACTATTAAAACAACCCTTTCTGGAACAGAGGGAACCGTAGAAGAAAACTATACCATAGTCCCGCAATACCAAGGAAAATATCCCATACCCCCTGTCGCATTTTCATATTTCGATCCCAAAGCGAAAAATTATAAAACCGTCCGTTCTCAAGAACTTCTTGTTGATGTTTATGAAGGCCCCACCTCTGGAATGACCAATACTTCTCCAGTACCTACTTCCACGCGCACACCTTTAACTGCTTCTGAGGGTGCTTTTCGTTTTATTCAACTAGAAACAGACTTTAAGCCTGTCATAACAAAAGCGTTCTGGATGAGTAAGCGCTTTTGGCTCTTATTTATTTTGCCCTTTGTCCTTTTATTATTGGGGTATTCTATCAATCGCTTTGTCATACAAAAATCAAAAGATAGTGCTTCCAATAAACAACGATTAGCAGAAAAATTGGCGAAAAAATATTTAAGTTCAGCCAAAAAAGCATTTGGAAATCAAGTCGCTTTTTATGAAGCCTTAGAACGGGCATTACACAACTATTTAAAAGCCAAATTAAAAATTGAAACTATTGAACTTAGCAAAACTAAAATAGCTGAACTCCTTGAGAATAAAAAGGTAGATAAGGTCATTGCAACTGAATTTATTGCTGTAATAGAAAATTGTGAAAGGGCCCGTTACGCTCCAGAATCTGAAGGAAGTATACAAACAGACTTTGAAAAAGCAAGCCGTGCTATGGCAATGATTGATCGACAATTATGAAAAATAAATTAACGCTTTATCGGTACACTAGAATCCTTCTTTTTTATGGAGTAGGTCTTTTTTTGAATTTATCAAATCTCTATAGCCAAGAAGGAGCCTCCTCCCTCTTTGCTGAGGCCAATAAGGCTTATAATGAAGCTAATTATTCCGATGCCGTAGCGCGTTATAAACAAATCCTTGCCGAAGGACAACACAGTGCTGCGCTCTATTATAATTTGGGTAATGCCTTTTACCGATTAAACCAAGTTGCTGAAAGTATTTATTTTTTTGAAAAAGCCAAGCAATTAGATCCGGAGAATCAAGACATTCAAGTCAATAGTTTATTCGCTCAAAACATGACAATAGATGCTATTGAGCCTTTGCCACGCTCCCAACTTGCCCAGTTACAAATCACCCTTTTCGATCTGTTCGAGCTAGACCGTTGGGCTCAAATTACACTTGTTCTGCTCTGGGCCTTTGTATTCTTATTTTTAGGCTATCTAATAACCCAAAACTCAAGCCATAAAAGGAATTTCTTTTTTCTCTCTATAGCTGTATTCTTGCTTTTCATTGGGACCTTCTCAATTAGCTATTTTAAAGACCGAGCGGCAAAACAAAATAAGTATGCCATTCTATTTTCTAAACAAATTGATACTTGGTCTGAACCTAACCAGCAGGGAGATTTATTATTTCTTTTACATGAGGGCACCAAAGTACAGCTACTCGACTCTTTATCCGAATGGCAAAAAATACGTATTGCAAATGGTTCGGAAGGTTGGTTAAAAAATGCGGAACTTAGAAAATTAAATTAATTCTTGGGGAGGTAAAGGTTCAAATACTTGAATCCATTCAAAGAGGATACCGCTAAATTCTAACAAAATGGGATGACTTATAGATTCCGCTAAAAATGCCTCTGGAACAATCGAAAGTACACGGTCTACCTGATTAAATAACAAAACGATGGCAGTGAGTATAAGTGTCCATTTAATCAGTCCAAAAAGACCCCCTGCTAATCTATTGAAAAGACCCAACGCCACAATTTGTAGTGTTTTTGTAAGCATTTTAGCCAGAAGAGAAATGCCATAAGTGATCGCAATAAAGAGTAGTAAAAAACTAATCCCTTGAATTAGTCTTGAATCAAGAGTAATCCAATCTTTGATAAGATAGGTCACTCCCGCAGCAAATTGCAAAGCTCCAAAAACACCTAAGACTAAAGCCAAGACCCCTGAAATTTCAATAATAAAACCCTTTACAAGTCCCCTAATCAAGCCATAGCCAAGACAAAACAATACAAGGGCATCAAAAACATTCATCTTCTAAAGTAGTATTTTTTTAAGTGAATTTTGAGAAGAAAACCGCTTTTTTCAATATGCAAAAAGGGGAAATAATATATTTGTATATGGCTAACTATCTTCGAGATCCTGAACTAAAAATACGTTGGGACAAACTTATAATACAGCTTACTGAACAATTTTCAGACGGGGCTGAAATTGAAGTCGAAGGCATCCTTTATCTCATTGGTCTACAAGAATATGGTAAGCCCCATGAAAAGTTTAAAAAAGAGGACAATGTGAACCTTATTCATATTGGATTATGCACTGTCCTTGAACCCTACGGACATTACCGTTTTGATTTTTATGATGAACAAGGGTGGCCACATTTTGAGTTAGTAGCGCCTTTGCCAAATTTAAAACCCGGAGAACAAAGTATACTCGTAAAAAGTGCAATTGTAGATTACTTTATAAGTCGGGGGGTCATTTCCTAAAACTACCCTATTTTTGCAATATGATAGATGAAGTAAAAAAACACCTCAAAGCAGTTGAAGCTTTTTCCAGTAAAGAGGCGGAAGCGATAGAAAGTTTTAGAGTAAGCTATGCAGGAAAAAAAGGCATTCTTAATGAACTCTTTGCAGCTTTTAGAACCGTCCCCAATGAAGAAAAAAAAGCCTATGGTCAAGAACTTAATGCACTAAAATCTGCTGTTCAAGAGAAAGTGCAAAGCCTTCAAGGGCAGCTATATTCCAAATCAAAACAGCAGAAGATGCAGGATCCTACCCGAACCCCTTTTCCTATACAAACTGGCAATAGACATCCACTGTCTGTAGTAAAAAATAGAATTATTGATATTTTTTCACAAATTGGCTTTACGATTTCTGAAGGGCCAGAAATTGAAGATGATTGGCACAATTTCACAGCATTAAATCTCCCCGCCCATCATCCCGCTCGAGATATGCAGGACACCTTTTTTATTCAAACCAATCCCGATATTCTTTTGCGTACACATACTTCTTCTGTTCAAGTGCGTCATATGGAAAAAAATCAACCCCCCATTAGAACCATTTCGCCAGGTCGGGTTTTTAGAAATGAAGCCATTTCAGCACGATCACATTGTATTTTTCACCAAATTGAGGGCTTGTATATTGCAAAAGAGGTTTCTTTTGCAGACCTAAAACAAACTTTACAATACTTTACCACAGCTTTATTTGGAAATTCCAAGATTCGCTTACGCCCCTCTTATTTTCCTTTTACCGAGCCCAGTGCAGAAGTAGATATTTATTGGGGGCTAGAAACCGAAACCGACTACAGAATCACCAAGGGAACAGGCTGGTTAGAAATCATGGGCTGTGGAATGGTAGATCCAAATGTTTTGGAAAATTGTGGGATTGATCCTGAACGCTATTCGGGATATGCCTTTGGCATGGGAATTGAACGCATTGCTATGCTTTTATATCAAATCAGTGATATACGCTTGTTTTTTGAAAACGACATTCGCTTTTTAAATCAATTTAAGGCAACACTCTAGCCCAGTTGAAGACTCAGCTTTTGAAAGGCTGTACGAGCAGAAACTGCATTATAAAGAATTTTATATATGCAATCAATTAAGGGTGCCTGGATGTTTTTTTCTTGTTTTAATTCATAAATGAGTTTTGCTGAAGTATATCCTTCAGCAACCATTTTCATTTTTTTCTTTACGCCCTCAAGGTCCACACCTCTTCCTATGAGTTCGCCAAACCTTCTGTTTCTGCTGTGCTCTGAATAGGCAGTAACCAATAGGTCCCCCAGATAAACAGTATCATAAATCATGCGTTGGGAATCAGGAAAAATTGCATTCAAAAAATAATTCATTTCAGCCAGCGCCTTACTTATGAGTACACTCTGAAAATTATCTCCTAAATTCAGCCCTTTAGCGATTCCTGCGGCAAGTGCATAAATATTTTTTAAGGCCCCCGTATATTCTATCCCAAAAACGTCGGTTGATAATCCTATTCTGAGGTATGCTGTATTTAATTGGTTTTTAAAAAGTACTGCATTCTTGATTTCTGTACAGCCCAAAGTCAGAAAAACAGGCTGACCCTCGGCAACTTCCTCAGCATGTGAGGGTCCTGAAAGTACCAAGAATTGCGCTTGAGGAAGCCCTAAATTTTTTGTGAAATAAATGCCGGGTGTCGTTTTACTTTCAGGTAAAATCCCCTTAATACCCGAAAGGATAAATTTATCGGAGAGTGGCACTGTTAGTTCGGACACTGTTTGTCCTAAATAGGCTGAGGGTAGTGCAAAGACAACCCACTTGCTCTTAGAGATAACTTCATTTAAATCACAACTTACTGTATACTGTCCAGGCTGAAACTGCAGCTGTTTTAGGTATTTTTTATTTCGATATTCCGTCTGTAAAAACGCTTTATCTTCAGCCGATCGGACATGCCAATATACATGCTTATTACTATCAGTGAGTATTTTAACAATTGCCGTAGCCCAGCTACCACTCCCAATTACGGCTATGGAATGCGCATCTGATAAGGGATTCATTTGGGGTGAAAAAAATTAGATTATATCACTTTATATCCAAGAATCCCAAGGTATCCTACTTAGCAGCAAGAGTAAACCTAAGGCATAGAACAGCCCAATTCTCAAAAACTTTTTAGAGGAAAGTGTTTGTCTTTTATGCATGGACCAACCCATGGTAATTAAAACAATGGCGATAAGATTCGTAAGGGGGTGTTCTACTAAGTACAGACGGGCTTGAGCATCTTTCATTACACCCATACCGAGCGCACTCCACTGATCAAACCAAGGAGATACAAAGTACAATACCAATCCGATAAGTAATTGGATATGGGAAAAGATAAGCCCAAAAAGGCTGATGCGTAAGTCTTTAGCGCTGAATTCTCGCCCTTTTGATTTGCCAATAAAAGCATTTAAAATAGCGGCCGCTAAAATAATAAGCACAAAAAAGGCCCAATAAGAATGAATACTGCGGAGGATCGAATACATACTTTTTTTTTGCAAAAGTACTTTATTTTGAGAAATGGAAAAATTGAAGTTCTCATTTTTACAATCCAAAGAAAAACTTAACTTTAAAAGAAAAATGAATTTTACATTACTAAGTTCACTTCTTTCATTCTTTCTTCTCATTTCATGTACGCCTCCTAAGCCAAAAGAGCCAGTTGCCCAGCCCATTGGGATTGTAATTCACGGTGGTGCGGGTACTATTTTACGTGAAAATATGACTGCTGAAAAAGAAGCCGCTTATCGAGCTTCGCTTGAAGAAGCAATTCAAGTTGGATATAACATCCTCAAAAATGGAGGGAGCAGTCAAGAAGCCGTAGAAAAAACAATCCATGTAATGGAAAACTCCCCTCTCTTTAACGCGGGTAAAGGAGCTGTACTCACGGCTGAGGAAACTATAGAATTAGACGCTTCTTTTATGAATGGGGCAACACTTGATGCAGGTGCTATAGCGGGTGTTAAAACGATAAAAAATCCCATTTCAGCGGCTATTGAAGTCATGGAAAACTCTCCTCATGTAATGCTCTCAGGCAAAGGAGCAGAGGAGTTTGCCGCAGCACAGGGCCTTGAAATCGTTGAGCCACAGTATTTTTTTACAGCACGTAGAATCAATTCTTTACAAAGAGTGAAAGAAGCAGAAGGGCAAACACAAGCCGCCGTCCAGGAAAGGCTGTTTTTGGATCAGCAGCGCTATGGTACCGTAGGTTGCGCCGCTTTGGATGCCAACGGAAATCTTGCAGCGGGAACCTCTACAGGAGGGATGACTAATAAGAAATGGAATCGAATTGGGGATGCGCCAATTATAGGTGCAGGCACCTATGCAAATAATGCAACTTGCGCCATTTCTGCTACTGGTTGGGGAGAATTTTTTATTCGCTCTGTAGTGGCCCATGACATCTCAGCACTCATGGAATACAAAGGGCTTACTATTCAAGAAGCTGCAAAAGTTGTCATCCATGACAAGGTAGCAAAATTAGGTGGGGATGGAGGAGTTGTCGGCATTGACAATCAAGGAAATATTGCCATGGAAATGAATACCCCAGGCATGTATCGTGCGCATATTGATATTGAGGGCAAACTCACTGTGAAAATTTATAAAGACGAGTGAGTAATCGCAAATAAGCGGACCTTCGTTTTTTATGAAAATCTATTTATTACTGCTTATTTCTAGAAACAGCCACTTAGAATGAGTAGCCGTCTAAAGATTTCTGTCCATGCACTATTCATTTGATATCAGCCGTAAAATTATCCATATTGATATGGATGCATTTTATGCTTCAGTTGAACAGCTAGACCACCCCGAATGGCGCGGGAAAGCACTTGCTGTGGGTGGAGGAGGAGATCGCGGAGTGGTAGCTGCGGCCAGTTATGAAGCGCGCAAATACGGGGTAAAAAGCGCCATGAATAATGCACGAGCAAAAATCCTATGCCCACAGTTAATCTTTGCGAAACCGAGATTTGAGCGTTATAAAGAAATCTCGGAAACCCTTCGCTCTCTATTTCTAGAATATACGCCTTTAGTAGAGCCCTTATCTCTTGATGAAGCTTATTTAGATGTGTCTAACTACCCTTCGGCGACGCTGATCGCAGAAAAAATACGTGAGCAAATCAAAAACAAAACACAACTTACCGCTTCTGCAGGAATTTCGATTAATAAATTTTTAGCTAAAATAGCGAGTGATTGGAATAAGCCCGACGGTCAAAAAACAATTCCCCCAGATGAAATCATTCCCTTTTTAGAAAACCTAGATGTCAAAAAATTTCATGGTATAGGAAAAAAGACCAAACTTAAAATGTATCATTTGGGTATTTATACAGGCAAAGACCTTAAGGCGCATACATTGGACTTTTTAACTGCCCACTTTGGGAAATCGGGTCAGTATTACTATGAGGTAGTTCGGGGCATTCACAACAGCCCTGTAAAGCCAGAGCGCCTACCAAAATCCGTTGGGATTGAACGAACTTTTAATACCAATTTAAGTAGTGAGCTTTACTTAGAGGAAAAACTTACTTTGCTGGCGCAGTCACTAGCAGAACGGTTGCAGAAAAAAAAGAGGGCGGGAAAGACACTGACTTTAAAAATAAAATACAGCGATTTTATTCAAGAGACCAGAAGTAAAACAGGCGCGCATTATTTGGCTACAAAAGGAGTTCTTTTTGAGCGTGCTAAAGAATTACTCTATCAAGAAAAGCTAAAAAATTCCGTTCGGCTTATTGGCCTCTCTGTTTCTAATTTAAATACAGAGAAAGCAGAACCTCCTCCAGTAAAAAAAATAGAACCAAAAAAACAGCTACTCCTCCCTTTTTAAATAATTGAAACGCGGAGTGTATTTACCATCCCTTTTGACTCTATGGGCATGGCAGTAAGGTTTACAATCATGTCTTCTTTTTCAACATAGCCTTTTTCGAAGGCAATTTGATTGATTTCCTCTACCGTCTTATCTGTACTATTGAGGTTGTTGTAATAGAAAGCTTTTACCCCCCAAAGAAGATTTAGCTGGTTTAAAATATTTCGATTTGATGTAAATACAAGTACATGAGAAAGGGGGCGCCACGCTGAAATTTGATAGGCTGTATATCCACTATTCGTCAAAGTACATATAGCACTTGCCTCTATATCATTTGCCAAATGTGCTGCGTGATAACAAATAGATTTTGTAATAAATCTTTTGGTGCGAATTGTAGGAGGAGTATGGGGTACTTCTATGAGTTCAGAATTTTCTACCGCAGTAAGTATATTAGCCATTGTTTGTATCACTTCTACAGGATATTTACCTACAGAGGTTTCTCCCGATAGCATAACGGCATCGGCACCATCCATGACAGAGTTAGCTACATCATTTACTTCCGCTCGAGTAGGTGTTAAGCTATCAATCATCGTCTCCATCATTTGAGTAGCGATGATGATCGGAATACGCGCATTTTTGGCTAGTAGCACTAATTTTTTTTGAATTAAGGGCACTTCTTGTGCAGGTACTTCAACCCCTAGGTCCCCTCTGGCAACCATAAGTCCGTCACTATAGGCAATAATTTTATCGATATTTTCTATCGCTTCCGGCTTTTCAATTTTAGAAATAATGGGAATTTTTCGGTCACAGTGGGCTTCCATAAGCTCTTTAAGCGCTATTAAATCCTGACTGTAGCGAACAAATGAAAGCGCAATCCAATCGATGTCTTGGGTAAAAATAAATTTAGCGTCTTCAATGTCTTTTTTTGTAAGTGCTGGAAGGGAAATTTTAGTATTGGGAAGGTTTACTCCTTTTTTTGATTTAAATGGACCCCCTTGAATGACTACAGCTTCTACTTCGTTTTTTTTATTGGTTTGTGTTACCTCAAAAATAAGCTTTCCATCATCGAGTAAAATACGCTCTCCTTTTGCCACATCTTTAGGAAAGTTTTTATAATTCATATACGCCTTTTGGGCATTTCCAACAAAAGGGGCCTCTGTTGAAAAAAGAACGCGATCGCCTGGCTTAACTTCAACTCCTTCTTCCATCTCCCCTACTCTCAGTTTAGGACCTTGAAGGTCTCCTAAAATCGCGGTATTGGTATTGAGTTTTTGATCGACTTGGCGAATCATTTGGATACGCTTACTTACATCTTGATAATCTGCGTGAGAAAAATTTACTCTAAAAACATTTACTCCTGCTAAAATCATTTTCTCTATGACTTCCGCTGAAGCAGTTGCAGGTCCTAGTGTCGCAACAATTTTCGTTTTTTTTATGGTATTCATTAATCAAATATTAAGTTCAATTGGTTTTTCATCTTTGATGAAGACAACGCATAGACCATACTCACAGCATTCCATGAGTTGAGTGGTTTTAAAAGACGTTGAATTAGCTCTTTACGGCTTGATTTTATAAAAAAATCTACCTGTTTAAATTCAGAAAATAAAGATACTTGATTTCTTAAAGGCAGGTCAAATAATGTAGTATTATTTTCTTGGGTTTGTACTTCATCAGCGCTATATTGGTTAGAAAAAAGAGAGACTTTTTGGTCTAATAAAGGGTTGTCCCATTCAAAAAGGGCAAAACAAGCCGCTTGATTTTTTAAGATAATATCTTCAATCCGTTTAAATTGAGTCTGACAGTGCTGATTTAAAAAAAAGGCGATCTGATAGGCTTCTATACTCGTATGAAGCGCCAGTAAAAATTCCTCACCTGGCTCTTCTTCAAAGGGTAATAGATGTATTCGAGCACTAGACCTCATTATTAGCTGCTTTAATTTTTAAAGCCCTTACTGCAATTCTAGCGGCTTTCTCTTCTGCTTTTTTCTTTGAAGCAGCCTTGGCTTTGGCAATGCATTTCTGCTGATAAAAAATCTGACAAGAGTAATTTACATTGGGATCTAGTCCTTCGGTATGAGCTGTTTCAAAATCAAATACTTCTCTGTTCTTTTGACCCCACTCGAGTAATAACGCTTTATGACTTAGTATATCAGAATCCAAGCTTTCCATATCTATATAAGGGGTAATAATATTCTGGATGACATACTCCTTTGTTTTGTAATAGCCCTTGTCAATAAATAAAGCCCCTGTTAGGGATTCGAGCAAGTTGCCGTGTATATTATCTCCTAAAAAGTTATTGTGATGAGAAATTTCGGCTATTGCGAATAACTTCATCTGCTTTCCAATTTCGTTGAGTTTAGAGCGACTTACAATTTTGGCACGTAATTTTGTCAGTGCCCCTTCTTTGGCATTTGGATAGTAATGAAATAAAAATTCAGCTACTATAGAATTAAGTACCGCGTCTCCTAGGTATTCTAAGCGTTCAAAATTTAGGGGGTTTCCTTCACTCGTTTTGAGATTTACAGAACTATGGGTAAAGGCTTCTTTATAGAGTGTTTTATTTTGGGATTTGATTTTAAGGTTTTTTTGAAGCTCTACAAAAAAATTCCCGGATGTTTCCATTCGGGAATTTCGTATGTAATCTAATAATTTCACAAGTTTAAATTACTCTATTTTTTTGAATACTAGGCAGGCATTATGACCGCCAAAACCAAATGTATTTGATAATGCAACATTGACCGTTCTTTTTTGTGGGGTATTAAAAGTAAAATTAATTTTTTGATCAATATTTTCATCAGGGGTTTGATGGTTAATCGTAGGCGGTACTATATCGTGCTTGATGGCCATAATTGAAGCAATTGCTTCTACAGCACCTGCAGCTCCTAACAAATGACCCGTCATGGATTTGGTGGAGTTGATATTCATCTTATAGGCATGTTCTTTAAATACGGCAACAATGGCATTCGATTCAGCAATATCTCCTAAAGGAGTTGAAGTCCCATGCATATTAATGGCATCGACCTCTTCGGGTTTGAGTTGCGCATCTTTAAGACAGTTTTCCATTACTTTTTTCGCTCCAAGTCCCTCAGGATGAGGAGCAGTCATGTGATGGGCATCTGCTGAAAGTCCACCCCCTGCAAGCTCTGCATAGATAGTCGCCCCCCGAGCAATCGCGTGTTCGTAAGATTCTAATACAAGTGCTCCGGCACCTTCTCCCAATACAAATCCATCACGATCTTTATCAAAAGGACGTGAAGCCGTTTTAGGATCTTCATTGCGCTTGGATAAAGCATGCATGGCATTAAATCCGCCTATTCCTGCTTTGGTTACTGCCGCTTCTGATCCGCCTGTTATCATAACATCTGCATAGCCTAAACGAATATAATTAAGTGCGTCTATCATGGCATTAGAGGCAGAAGCACAAGCAGAAACAGTTGCAAAATTGGGTCCTCTAAATCCGTATTTGATCGATATTAAGCCTGGGGCAATATCAGCTATCATTTTAGGAATAAAGAAAGGATTGAAACGAGGATTTTCATTCGAAGCAGCAAAATTGAGCACTTCATTTTGAAAAGTTTCTAAACCGCCTATTCCAGCGCCCCAGATTACACCTACGCGGTCTTTATCTACTTTTTCAATAGAAAGTTCAGCGTCTTCGATTGCTTCAGCAACACTGACTAAGGCATATTGGGCAAAACGATCGTATTTTCTTACTTCTTTACGGTCTAAATGATCTAAAGGATCAAAATTTTTTAATTCACACGCAAATTGCGTTTTAAATAAAGAAGGATCAAAATAGGTGATTTCTGCTGCGCCACTCGTCCCAGCTAGTAAACCCTCCCAATAGGCTGAGAGGGTATTACCAATTGGTGTAAGGGCTCCCAATCCGGTAACAACTACACGTCTTGGTTCCATAAATTTTAAAAATTAGTCTGCTTGTTCAATAAATTGAATCGCTTGTCCAACCGTTGCAATATTTTCAGCTTGGTCATCTGGAATTTGAATATCAAATTCTTTTTCGAATTCCATGATTAATTCAACGGTATCCAGTGAGTCTGCTCCTAAGTCATTCGTAAAACTTGCTTCTGCAACTACTTCGTTTTCATCAACACCTAGTTTATCAACTATGATGGCTTTTACTCTAGAGGAAATGTCTGACATGTTTCTTAAGTTAAATTATCTTCAGCAAAAATATAAAACTTTGGATGATTACGCTAAATAGGTGTTGATTATTCAATTCAAAATCAAAATTCAATTCTGTATACACTGTCTATTGTATTATATTTACTAACTATTAAGCCAGATTTAATGCAAAAAAAAATAATTTTATTTGCGTCAGGGAATGGGTCTAATGTGGAGGAAATTTGTCGGTTTTTTCAACAAGATCCCAATATTCTCGTAGCTGGGGTTTACACCAATAATCCGCACGCTGGTGTTATACAGCGCCTTAAACCCTTTGGATTAGAGGCTCGGATTTTTAATAAGAGTGAGTTTTCCAATGGTGGATTATTAAAAGAAATAAGTGATTTAGAACCCGATTTACTTGTCTTAGCTGGATTTTTATGGAAAATAGGAAGTGACTGGGTGGCAAAATTTCCTAAAAAAATTATAAATATTCATCCTGCACTCCTCCCAAAATATGGAGGTAAAGGCATGTATGGTAATCATGTACACCAGGCAGTAAAAGCCAACAGAGAAAAAGAGTCTGGTATTACTATCCATTTTGTAAATGAAGCTTATGACGAGGGGGCAATCATTATTCAAAAAAAAACACCCCTTTTGGAGAGCGATACGGAAAGTCAAATCGCTGAAAAAGTGCATCAACTTGAACACCGCTATTTTCCGATTACAATTGCGGAACTTCTAAAGAGTGAAGGCGCATGAAATCCCAATCAGTTTATCTCTATACAGACGGCTCTTCATTGGGTAATCCAGGGCCAGGTGGGTACGGAATTATTCTAGAATGGGTGGGTATGCATTATACCAAAGAGTTTGCCCAGGGCTATAAAAGAACGACCAATAACAGAATGGAGCTTCTAGCGGTAATTATAGGCTTGGAAAAACTGAAGAAAACCCCCCTCGAGATTGTCGTCTATTCTGATTCTAAATATGTGGTCGATGCTGTGGAAAAAAAATGGGTTTTTAATTGGGAGAAAAAAAATTTTAAAGACAAAAAAAACAAGGATTTGTGGCTTCGCTTTTTAAAAGTCTACCGAAAACATAAGGTGCATTTTGAATGGATTAAAGGCCATAATAATCACCCTCAAAATGAGCGCTGTGATCTGTTGGCCGTTCAAGCTGCAAAAAGTGAGAACTTACTTTCAGATGTCATTTATGAACAGGTCGAAAAAGAAAATACACCCCCTAAATAGACTGTTTATTTTTACTTAATAAATGTTATAAATTATCAGTCAAAGGCCCCCAGAGTTTTGTACTTTTATACCATGAATAACAAACTTTTAGTCTTAGGCACTATGGCCTATGACGCCATTGAGACCCCGTTTGGAAAAACAGGTCGGATTTTGGGAGGATGTGCCACCTATATTGGCTTAGCGGCTTCTCATTTTAAAACACAATGTGGTTTGATTTCAATTATAGGGGGCGATTTTGAATCTAAACACCTCGATCTTTTAAAAGAAAAAAAACTTGATTTAGAAGGAGTTATTCAACTGAAGGAAGAAAAAACTTTTTTCTGGAGTGGAAAATACCACAATGACCTCAATACCCGAACTACACTTGAGACCCAGCTCAATGTGCTGACTAAATTTAATCCAGAAGTACCTTCAAAATTTAAAGATGCCCGTGTTGTTTTATTGGGAAATCTGGATCCTAATATCCAATTAGAGGTACTTAATCAAATGACAACCCAGCCTGATTTAGTCATTATGGACACTATGAATTTTTGGATAGAGAGCTATAGGGAAAAACTAGATCAGCTTATTGCGCGCGTTGATGTCATTTCTATCAATGACGAAGAGGCGCGACAACTGACCCAAAAATATTCACTTGTAGAGGCTGCTCAAGAATTAATGGCTCAAGGTCCCCGCTATGTAATTATTAAAAAAGGAGAGCATGGTGCGCTCTTATTTCATGGCAATGATATTTTTTGTGCCCCAGGACTTCCTCTTGAAGAGGTCTTTGATCCTACAGGAGCAGGCGATAGCTTTATCGGTGGGTTTACTGCTTTTTTGGTTCAACAAGAAAAAATTAGCTTTGAGGAAATGAAAACGGCCATTATTATAGGGTCTGCAATGGCCTCATTTACGGTGCAAGAATTTGGAACAAAAGCATTAGAAAATCTCTCTTATGGGGAACTTGTAAAACGAATTCAGTCATTTAAATCCTTGACTGAATTTGAAATTGAACTAATATGAGTATGCGATGAGTGACGCAATAAAACACGAATGTGGAATTGCTTTAGTGCAATTAAAAAAGCCGCTTTCTTTTTATAAAGAAAAATACGGAAGTGCCTTTTACGGAATCAATAAGATGTACTTATTAATGGAAAAGCAGCACAATCGTGGACAAGATGGTGCTGGTTTTGCAAGTATTAAATTTGATATGTCTCCAGGCCAACGTTATATCAGTAGAGTGCGTTCTGCTGACCAGCAGCCCATTCAAAAGATCTTTAAAATAATAAATGCGCGTTTTCAGAAAGAACTGGATGAATATCCTGGAATTAGTGCTGACCCTGAAGCATTAAAGAAAAGAGTCCCTTATCTGGGTGAATTAATGCTTGGTCATGTTCGCTATGGTACTTTTGGCAAAAATAATATTGAAAGTGTACACCCTTTTTTGAGGCAGAATAACTGGATGCACCGTAATTTAATTGTAGCGGGTAATTTTAATTTGACCAATGTCAATGAACTCTTTGAAAATCTGGTTGATCTTGGGCAGCATCCGAAAGAAAAAGCAGATACCATTACAGTAATGGAAAAAATCGGTCACTTTTTAGATGATGCTGTGGCCAAAATCTATAAAACATTAAGAAAAGAAGGATATACCAAAAAAGAAGCTTCACCCCTCATTGCAGAACGCTTAAAGCTTTCTAAGATTTTAAGAAAAGCCTCCAAAAATTGGGACGGTGGCTATGCCATGGCAGGCCTTTTAGGACATGGAGACTCTTTTGTTTTAAGAGACCCCGTTGGAATAAGACCTGTATACTACTATACAGACGATGAAATTGTAGTTGTTGCCTCGGAACGTCCTGCCATACAGACGGTTTTTAATATTCCGTATGAAGCGGTTCAAGAACTCGAACCCGGCCATGCTTTAATCAATAAAAAATTTGGCGGCACTACAATCAAAAAAATCATAGAGCCGCAAGAAAAAAGAGCGTGCTCCTTTGAGCGAATTTACTTTTCAAGAGGGGGAGATGCAGAGATTTATGAGGAGCGTAAAAATTTAGGAAAAGCACTTTTTCCTTTAGTACATAAATCTATTGAGGGTGACCTAAAAAATACTGTGTTTTCATTTATTCCAAATACAGCTGAAACTTCGTTTTATGGGCTTATTGGAGCTGTTCAAGATCATGTGCGCGAGCAGCTACACCAACAATTAATAGGGGCTGAAAAACAGAATAGTGAAGATTTAAAAAAATTACTGAGTCTAAAACCCCGTATAGAAAAAATTGCAATCAAAGATGCAAAGCTTCGCACTTTTATTACTGAGGACAGTGATCGCGACGATTTAGTAGCCCATGTTTATGACATCACCTATGGGGTAGTTAAACCAACTGATCATTTGGTTATTATAGACGACAGTATAGTGCGAGGAACCACCTTACAAAAAAGTATTCTGAGAATGCTGGACCGCCTAGGGCCTAAAAAAATTGTAGTTGTATCGAGCGCCCCACAAATCCGCTATCCCGATTGCTATGGAATAGATATGGCAAAGCTCGAAGAATTTATTGCTTTTCGGGCCGCCCTAGCACTTCACAAAGAGGACGGTACTTATGACCAAGTCATAGATGATATTTATAAAAAGTGTAAAGAAAGTATCGATCAAAACGAAATTGCACCAGCCAACCACGTTAAAGCACTTTATGCGCCCTATAGCGCTGAACAAATCTCTAATAAGATTTCGGGGCTATTAAAAAACGATTCGGTTCAAGCAGAAGTAGAAGTTATCTTTCAAACTGTCGAAGGGCTTCATGAATCCTGTCCAAAAAATCTGGGCGACTGGTATTTTACGGGTAATTACCCTACCCCTGGAGGTTGTCGAGTAGTCAATCGCGCTTTTATTAATTTTGTAGAGCAAAATAATCAAAGAGCTTACTGATACTTTTTATCTATAATATCTGCTTTTAATCGATTAAAGTAAATCAATTAAACTTAGTTCTATCATCTTTACAAAACCTGAACATAAGTAGGTTAAGTTCATGGTAAGATTTGGGGCAAAAGGGAGGAATTTATTCCTCCCTTTTATTTTTACAGACTTTTAAATACCCGCTTCATAAAGGGCTTCTACTTTATTCCAATTAATTACATTAAAAAAAGCATTGATATAGTCTGGTCTTCTATTTTGGTAATTCAGATAGTAGGCATGTTCCCAAACATCAATCCCTAAAATTGGTGTGCCTCCACATCCAATTCCAGGCATGAGTGGATTGTCTTGGTTTGCAGAGGCGCAAACCGCCACTTTGCCACCAGGATGAACACACAACCAAGCCCAACCTGAACCAAATTGGGTTGCAGCAGCCTTTGAAAAGGCGGATTTAAAGTATTCAAAATTTCCAAATGCCTCATCGATAGCAGCCGCAAGTTTCCCTGAAGGAGCTCCTCCTCCATCGGGAGACATAATTTCCCAAAATAAACGGTGATTATAAAAACCTCCGCCATTATTGCGGACCGCTTTATTATCTAGGTCTAATGTAGTCAAAATGTCTTCGATAGACTGACCTTCACGTGGAGTTCCTTTAATAGCAGCATTCAAATTAGTGGTATAACCGTTGTGGTGTTTACTGTGGTGAATCTCCATAGTTTGAGCATCAATATGAGGCGCTAGGGCATCATAAGCATAGGGTAAAGCGGGTAGTTCAAATGACATAATTTTTTTTTTAAGATTTCTACAAAATTAAAATTTCTTTTCTGAATTCGGGGTGAAGCAGTGAAAAGCATTAATTTTAAAAGGTCTTATTTTCATATGCGTCATTCCAATTTTCATATTATTAGTGCTGCCGCAGGCTCTGGAAAAACCTATACCCTGGTATACTATTTTTTAAAGCAATTGCTCAGCTCAAAAAGCCCACATCCCTCTCGGCAAATGCTGGCACTTACTTTTACCAATAAGGCAGTAAATGAAATGAAATTACGGATACTAAATCGCCTTTATGACCTCTCAAAGCCCAATCCTGAGGATGTCCGCCTACAAAAAAAACTAAGTGATGCATTGGCTGTAGACTCCCTAGAATTAGCTCGAAGAGCAGAAAAAAATTTGCGAAAAATCGTTTTGGAGTACGGTAGTTTTGATGTAATCACCCTAGATAAATTTACCCACCGTATTGTCCGAACTTTTGCCAAAGAATTTGAGCTTCCTCAAGGTTTTGAAATTACATTAGATAGTAAGAGCCTCTTGGAGCAAGTTGTAAATGCAGTCATAAATCAGATTGGAAAAGACACTTTTATTACAGAATTACTGCTTGAATTAAGCCTTTCAAAATTAGAACAGGGTTTAAGCTGGGACATCCAAATAGATTTAGATGAATTTACAGAATTAGTACTCAGTGAGAATGACCGCTTACCATTAGAAGATTTACGATCAAAAGGTCGAAATGAACACCAAGAAGACCGAAATAGGTTAAAAAAAGCTTGGTTTATAGCAGAAGAAAAAATTCAAAAACAGACGCAAGAACTGGAAGAATATTTAGCGAAAAATAACCTAGCTGCAGACGATTTCTCTCGCCAATTACTCCATAAACACCTTGATTTGCTGAAGCAAAAAGAATATGAAAAATGCTACAGCAACCAGCTTGAAAAAATGCTATCCGGCCAGATACAATGCTATAAAAAATCTACTACCCCCTCAAAAAAAGAGCAAATAGATCAATTATTACCCGAAATTTATGCGCGCTTTTTGGCGATTAAAAAGAAAGTTGGCTACGGCTTACTCCTCAAAAAAACACTCCGATACTGGACGCCCAGAGTGCTTTTAAATCAAATTGAAAAAGTACTAAAGGAGCTGCAGCTCGAAAAAGAAATTCAACTTTTAGGGGCCTTTAATCAGAAAATAAGCAGCCTGGTTCAACAAGAAACTGCCCCTTTTATCTATTCTCGAATCGGTGAGCGCTATCAGCATTATTATATCGATGAATTTCAAGACACCTCTTCATTACAGTGGTCTAATTTGATTCCTTTAATTGGCAATGCCCTAGAATCAGAAAATTTAGAGGGTGAAAAGGGCACTCTGGTTTTAGTAGGAGATCCAAAACAGGCAATCTACAGGTGGCGCGGCGGAGATATTAACCAATTTATAGGGCTATTGTCCGCCCAATCACGCCCTTTTCAAGTCGCTCCTTTTATCAATCGATTGGCAACAAACTACCGCTCAGAAGAAGCCATTGTGGCTTTTAATAATGCTTTTTTTATAAATCTGACAAAGGTGTTACCCAATACCCAAATTCAATCTATTTATGGCGAAGACTGTAAGCAGGAAGTAAAAAAATCAGAGGGATATGTTGCGATAAAAACAATTCCAAATTGTAAAACTCAAGATGAAAAAATACCCTACTATATAGAGGAAACTTTTACGGCTGTAGAACAAGCATTATCTCTAAACTACAAAGAAAGAGACATCGCCATTTTAGTTCGAGTGAGAAAACAAGCCATTACTATCGGAGAGGCGCTAATTGCTCAAGGTTATAAAATTCTTTCATCAGAGTCTTTAATTGTCAGTAAATCGAGTCAGGTTCAACTTATAATAGCGGTACTTAAACTTGTTGTATCCCCCAATAAAGAAGTACTACACAAAATTATTTTTGATCATTTTTGGGATTGGAAAAAATTAAGTGGGGATTACCACACTTTGGCATATAGTTTAATACATTTAAATACTGCCTCCTTTTTTAATCAGCTTTCCCTTTATTATGAGTTCTCCTTTGATTTTCAAAAATCAAGCGCTTTGCCCTTAGTTCCACTGGTAGATTCTATTGTATCTTCTTTCCCTTGTATCGATTCTAATACACCCTTTACTGAAGCTTATTTAGATGACCTATTTGCTTTTTCAACGCAAAAAGAGACGGGTATAAGTTCATATCTCACCTATTGGGAAATACAAAAGGATAAATTGCGTGTTGCTACTCCTTCAGGAGCTGATGCCCTGCAGGTAATGACAATTCATCAAGCCAAAGGCTTAGAATTTCCTGTAGTTATTCTTCCTTTTATGGATACACCTCTCAGCCCCAGCCTTAGAGATAAAATTTGGTTTCCCCTACAGCATACCCCCTTGGAAAGCCTGCAGTGGAGTTGGATTAATTTTTCTAACCAACTTGAACTTTTTGGTCAGGTAGGTCAGCAAGTCTATGAATCACAAAAAACAGCGAAAATACTTGATGCTTTGAATGTACTGTATGTCGCATTAACACGCGCCCAAAACCAACTGTATATTATTACCCAGGAGGGGGAAGCCACCGATACACCAAAAAGTTATGCGGATTTATTTCAACACTTTGCGGCAAACCAAGGGGTAAAATTAGAAGAATCCGTGCCCCTTGTATTTGGTACCCCTCTTGCAAATTCTAAGCAGGGGGAAAATTTAGAAAATACGGCTATTCAGATAAATAGTAATCTATCCGATCAATGGAGGAAAAATTTAATTGTCCCCCAGTCGTTCAATAAGGCGGTTGAAAAGGCCAAAAAAGAAGGTATTTTGATTCATGAACTTCTTGCGAAAATCAGTAATAAAGAACGCCTAGATGAAATTTTAGAAGCTGAAATTGAAAAAGGAAATATGGAAATTAAAATAAAAGAAAAACTCAAAAAACAGCTCAATAAAATCCTTCTCCATCCTGAATTGAGTTCTTATTTTGAATCTAATGACCAAGTGTTCTGCGAAAAAGAACTTTTGATGCCCAATGGTCTTACTTTGCGTCCTGACAGAATCAATATTTCAGCAAATGGTAGTGTCACCGTTTTAGATTATAAAACAGGGGACTATTCAGAGGCACATGAAATGCAATTGGAAACCTATACTGAGGCCCTAAAACAATTGGGCTTTGATCGTGTCGCCTCCAAATTAGTATATCTTGGAGAAACAATAGAGGTTAAAACAATGAGTGAGTTTTGAGGTTAAAGAGAGAGAGCATAATCATGCATAGAAAAAGGGAATAAAATGAAAGATACTTTCTTAACCGATGTTGTAAAGCAGCTTATTCGGTCTGGTAAAAAAATTGAAACGCTCAAGCTTATTGTCCCCAGCAGGAGAGCAGTAAAATTTTTAAAAGAAGCTTTAAAAAAAGAAATTGATCGCCCGATTTTTGCCCCTACAGTAGTGAGTATTGAAGATTTTGTTACTGAACTTTCAGGAATTGAAAAAGTCTCTCCCATTGAACTCCAACTTTTATTTTATCACGTTTACAAAAGAAATACGCCTCAAGAAGAGCGACACTCATTGTATCAATTTTCAAAGTGGGCTCCTTCTTTATTGAATGAATTCAGTGAAATTGATTCCCAACTCGTAGAAGCCGATAGGCTCTTTGAATTTATGAGTGCTGTAGAACAAATAGAGCAATGGGATCCTAAAGACAAAGGAACACTAAGCAGCCATTTTTTTAAATTTCAAAAGCGTATTCCCGCGTATTACAAGCAGTTGTACACTGCACTTTTAAAGCAAAATAATGCCTATTCGGGTATGCAGTTCAGAGAAGCAACAAAAAATCTGGGCAATTACTTACAAGCCACCTCTGCTTTCCACTACTTTATAGGCTTTAATGCGCTAACCCTCGCAGAAGAAACAATTATACAAGAAATCATTGCTGAAGAAAAAGGAACGGTTTTATGGGACTTAGACGACTCCTTTTTTACTGACCAAACACACAGTGCAGGTCATTTTATTAGAAAATACGTGAAAGAATGGGCCTATTTAAGACAAAATTTTACCGCTCATTTTTCATCTCATTTTTCAAATAAAAAGCAAATTGAAATAATTAATACGGGTAAAAATCTAGCTCAGGCAAAAGCAGCCGTTCAGCGAGCTGTAGAAATCTATAAGTCCCACCCGGAAGACACCATTGTTTTGGTCTTAGGAGATGAGCGTATCTTACATCCTGTACTCACTGCTATTGCTTCAGAAGCAGTCCCCTGGAATGCCACTATGGGATACCCCCTCAAAGAGTTAGGTCCTACGCAAAGACTACTGAGACTGATTGAGCTTCTTAAATCTGGTGAAAATGGAAGTTACCCTTTAACGTCCGTATATGGGCTTAGAGAGGATCCCTTGCTTCTGGAATTATTTGAAGATTCTGGCGTTGCATTTAATAAAATCATAGGTCGACTGGAACAGCGCTATGAAAATACATTAAATCCAAAAAAATTAATCAAAGAGTCTGATATCGCTCGACTTGTATTTACACCCTTTGATTCAGCTGCTGCTTTTATAGCAAGAATCGTCATTCTTTTAGAAAAATTTCTTGACTTACAAAAACAAAAACCCAATTCTAATCTTGAGTGCTATGCTTACGCTCAGCTAATTGCTGTTTTTGAAAAATTAAAACACCTCGTCGATTCAACTGTTGACTTGAACTCCCTCCAGGATTTAGAACAGGTTTTATTTTCCCTCATTAATCAAGAAATACTTGATTTTTCAGGAGATCCTTTTCAGGGTATTCAGATAATGGGAATTCTAGAAACACGTATTTTGGATTTTGATCATGTCCTACTCACCCATGTAAATGAGGGTATTTTGCCCATGGGAAAAACCGCCTCTTCTTGGATTCCTTTTGATGTACGCAGGAAATTCAGGCTTAATACATTTATTGAACAAGACCACCTCTATGCCTACCATTTTTTTAGACTTCTACAGCGCAGCAAGTCGGTTTCTCTTTTTTATAATGACAATGCTGAAGGGCTCTTTTCTGGAGAAAGAAGTCGCTTTTTAATACAATTAGAATACTTCAAATTACCCAATCACCAGCTTCAATTCAAACAACTTGAAAATAAAATTGAGATACAACTTTCTGTTCCAAAAGAAGTTGAAAAAACACCCGCTGTACTCCAGCGACTGGATGAAATCGCTGAAGAAGGTATTTCACCCTCCGCACTGGCTCTTTATATCCGAGATCCTTATCAGTTCTATGAACAAAGACTATTAAAAATTAAGCCAGAAACTGAATCAGCACTCACAATAAATTCGGCTGATAAAGGAACACTAATACACAGCGTCTTAGAACAGCTCTATCAGCCCTATCAAGAACAAATAATGGAAGTCTCTTTTTATACTAAAATGCGAAAAGAGTTACCCCTTGTCTTAGCTGATAAACTCACTCAACTCTTTCATAAATCCAGTAATTTTACAGGTAAAAATCACCTCCTTTTAAAAGTAAGCTCAAAAATTTTAGAAAACTTCATTCAAACCGAACAGGCGTTTGTAGAAAAAGGAAATGAATTAAAAATTTTAGGTTTAGAGCAAGAATTTAAAGTCCCATTCCTACTGCCTCAATCTGGTAAAAAAATATACCTTAAGGGGACTGTAGATCGAATAGACTGCCACAACGGGGTATACCGCTTTGTAGATTATAAAACCGGTGCAATCTCCTCCTCATCTTTAAGTTTCTCCTCTTGGGAAGAACTTATAAAAGAGCCAAAAAAAGGGATGCTTTTACAGCTTCTGCTTTATGCATTCGCGTTTCGTAAGGATTTTAATGATAAGCCCCTAATCGCAGGAGTACTTCCTTTAAAAAATTTTAATACTACCTTTTTAGCTGCTCATTTCAAGGCGACAGGGAGTAGCTCCTTCATTTTAGATGAAATCGCTTTTGATTCTTTTGAAAATCAACTTGCTCAAATTTTAAATGAGATTTTTGGAGTTTCAGTGCCTTTCAGACAAAACCTGAATGCGGAGTAAAGCCAACGCCGCCTCCTTTTATTCCTATAATTTTCTTTAAATTAGCATTTAAGCATAAAGTGCTTACTATTTTAATTGTATGAGCAAAGATGATGAGTTTAATAAGATAGATTCCAATAAGGACGGTTATATCTCAAGAGATGAATATGCGAATGCATCTAAAAGTGCAGGTATAGAAAAAGAAAAGTTAAATTGGTTTTTACGCCTAATTACTTTAGGTGATCGTTTTGATATTAAAGATTTCTGGGATCGAGTAAAAAAATCAATTGTAGAGTTTGTCATACTTGTATTTGGTGTAACGGTCTCTTTCGGTATTGAGCAGCAAGGGGGAGACTCTGAAAATCGGGCTCATGGTATTGAAAATCTTGAAAATTTGAGGGAAGAGATCGGAAAGATGATCCTCTATACAGATGAATATATCGATCAAATAGATTGGGTTACTAGGCTGTATCAAAAACAATATAACAGATGGGAAGAAGACAATGATAGTATTTTCATTGATTTTATGGAAGACGAGGAAGAGCCAGATGGAAAATATTATTTTTCGCCTATGGGAATGTATACCCAGAGAGACCCCTTTGACCCCCCTAGAGTAAATTTTGATGCCATAAAACTTGACGGTACTTTTCGACTCATGCCAAAAGAAGTTGGTTTAATGATTACCGAAATTTATGATGGCACTGAGCTCAAATATTTGATTGAAAATACGGGGAAAAATGAAGAGCGTTATGTACAACAGTTTGTAGATCGAATTGCAAATAAATGGGTGTATGAACTTCCTTATATTAATGTTGATTACAATGGATTCTGGATAGAAAACAGGAAGTACATCCAAAATGATAAGTTTATAAAATACAACCTTTATAAAAGATTAGACCTCTGGGAATGGAGTATAAAAGAACAGCTCAATAATTATAAAAAGACTTTAGTAGCGGGTACAGAGATGCTTGACTCAGTTATTGCAGTAAGAGACAGTGAAATTGAAATCATCTGGTGGGTATTAAATCCTAAAGACTAAGACCCTTTTTGAATTAATTCAGCTACTAGTTTTCCAGAAATTAGCGCTGGGGGTACACCAGGACCCGGCACAGTAAGTTGGCCTGTGAAAAATAAATCCTTTACTTTTTTACTTTTTAGCTTAGGCCTCAAAAAAGCAGTCTGCAGTAAAGTATTTGCTAATCCATATGCATTGCCTTTATAGGAATTATAAGTTTCGATAAAGTCATTTACACAAAAAGACTCTGAAAACTCTACATTTGCTTTTAATTCCTGTCCCGTGAGCTTTTCTAGACGATCCATTACCAATTCATAATAACGCTTTCGAAGTTCAGGGGTGTCTTCCAAACCAGGGGCTATTGGAATGAGCAGAAAGCATGCTTCTTTTCCTTTTGGAGCCATTGTAGGGTCTGATACTGAGGGAAAATTTGCATAAAAAAGAGGATGTTCAGGCCATTTAGGCGTATCGTATATGGCTTGGGCATGTCTATCAAAATCAACATCAAAAAAGAGGTTGTGATGGTATACCCCTTTCATTTTTTTTGATAAGCCTATATAGAATAATAAGGAGGAGGGGGCAAAAACTTTTTTATCCCAATAGGACTCACTATAAACTCGGTATTTGCTATCTAAAAGCCCTTCTGTGTGGTGATAATCTGCGCCAGATAAGATGATCTCTGCACTTATTTTTTTTCCCTCAATAATAAGACCTTCCGCCTTTCCTTGACTGTTTACTTCAATTTTTTCTACTGCTGAATGAGTATGAAAGCGAACCCCCATTGCACTCGCAATAGAGACCATCCCCTCGACAATTCGATACATACCGTTTTTAGGATGCCAAGTTCCAAGTCCAAAATCTGCCCAATTCATAAAATTGTAAAATGAGGGGGTATTCGAAGGCTTGGCCCCTAAAAATAATACTGGAAACTGAAGGATTTGTCTCAGTTTAGGGCTTTTGAATTCTTTATAAACATCTTTCTTTATCGTGCTTATAAAGTAGTTGATTTTACGAATCGTAACAGGCGTAACCAATTCTAGAGGAGATAATCCTGGACGATAGACCAAATCTTTAATTGCAATGTCATAATTTTCTTTGGCCCTCGCCATAAAGCGTCTTAATTTTTCGCTACTCCCTGGCTCTTCTTTTTCGAAAACCGTATAAATTTTTTCTAGACTGTCTCCAATGGGTATTGCGTCATTCTCCCCAAAAACAACTTGATAGCCCGGATCTAATCGTTCCAATTCATAAAGGTCCGAGGTTGTTTTACCAAAATCATTATAAAAAGATTCAAAAACATCTGGCATCCAGTACCAAGAAGGGCCCATATCAAAGGTGAATCCATTTTTTTTGAGCTGTCTAGCCCTGCCTCCCAAACTACTGTTTTTTTCGTAAACTTCAACTTCATAGCCCGCTTTAGCAAGATAGGAGGCCGCAGAAAGTGAAGAAAACCCCGACCCAATAATTGCAATTTTTCTTTTCATAGACAACGCAAAGATAACCTAAAATTAAGGGCTATTTCAAATAAAAAAGAGAAGCTTATTTTCTCACAGCCCATTCAATTCCACGGGTCATTAATTCCCAAACCTCTGGGATTTCAAATACATCTTCTGAATGTCCGAGTGCAGAATAAAAAACACGACCCTCACCATATTTTTTCTTCCATACTACAGGCATAGTTACCCCTTCTATCCAAGGATCGTGCTCGCCACTAAAAACGGTGGTTGCTAAAATTTCAATAGAAGGATCGTAATGCATATAATACTGTTCAGTATGCAGACTAAAATCTGCGATTCCCATAGTTATAGGATCCTCAGTATCTGTAAGTGTAACGCGAAAATCTACTTGCCCTCCTGGGTGTTTAACAAACTGCCCCCCAACCATATATTGAAATTCCGTATCATTGCGAAAAGAATCTCCTAGTCCACCATGGCAGCCTGCAAGTCCAACGCCTGCTTGAATAGCACGCGATAAACCAAGTGAAGCTTCACTACTTATTTCGCTCATTGTTATGTGCTGAATGATCAAATCCACAGAATTCATAATTGCTGAATCGGTATAAGAGTTCGTTGATTGTGAAAGTATCACATTTGCTTTTTGGGCCTCAAGCCAGTGCGTAACTTTTTGCGCAAACTGTTCCGGTTTATGACCCGGCCAACCGCCATATACAACCAGTACCCGTTTGCCCTCAAGTACAGATTGGGCATAAGTAGAAATACTAAAAAATATAAATATGATAATGAGAAAATATTTATTCACAACTACTAATTTTTGATATCTCATGCTAAGAAACTCTTTTCACAAGAAAATAAAAAAATCATTTCTTTTTTTTAGCATTGTGAATTTCTTCTACAAAAGAAGCACTGATGATACCCGTTGGAATCGCTACGATACCAATACCAACAAGTGAAATTATAGAAGCAAATACTTTTCCCCATATCGTTACAGGGACTACATCTCCATATCCCACTGTGGCAAGTGATACAGTTGCCCACCAAATCGACGCGGTAATACTAGAAAAAACTTCAGGCTGTGCTTTATTTTCAAGGAAATAAATTGCTGAAGCTGAAAAAAGTATGGTTAAGATGGATAAGAAAAGTGTGAATTTTAATTCATTTTTTACCCCTGATAAAGCCTGGATAAATAATTTAAGTGATTTACTTTCACGACCTAATTTTAAGACCCTTGTTAATCTAAAGAGACGAAGAATTCGGAAAAAACGTCCATCCAATAAAACAAATTCTTTTATATAAAATGGAAGAATAGAAACCAAATCAATAAGCCCAAAAAAACTAAAAACATAAGCCCGAACGCCTCCCCAACGATTACTGCGGTAACTCAATACAATTCGATAGAAATATTCAAATGAAAAAATTAAAATCGAAATCAATTCAAAATATCTAAAAAAGGCTGAAAACTGAAGTTTAATAGCTACATGGGATTCCAATATCATGGCGATGATATTTCCAATAATAAGGGTATAAATAAAAAAGTCGAATCGATTTAATTTACTCATCTTAAAGATTTTATTAAAAATAATGAGGAATTTTTATTTACTAATATATTTTTTAATTAAAAGCAAGTAACAAATTGAATATCAGTATTATAATATAAAAAGCACTACAATAAAGCTCTTTTATTTTTAAATAGATTTAAAAAAGTTAAACAAAATATTGTTTTGTATAACTTTTTTTATTTATCTTTAAACAAGTTTAAATTCAATTTGGTTTCAAGCGTCTCTACAAGATACTTCCATAAGTTAAATTCTAAAATCCATTGTAGAGACGTTTTTCTTTTTTAGCAACGCAGTCGTTTATCCATAATATTTCAGCTATATTAGGTATTGTACTGATTTGTATACACAAGATGTCCAAAATAACCACTTTAACTTTTTTTTCTTTTAAAAACTCAAAATTTTGGGCCTTCAAGCAAATGGGTATTGCCAATTCAAGTCTTGCTAAAATCGAAGGGCTGCAGTTTTATAAATTACTGGGTACTGGTGGGGGGGCTGGATTTAGTTTAACCCCTGATTTTAGTACCTATGCCTTTCTAGGGGTTTGGGAGCATCTAGAATATTATGAAAACTGCCTCAATACACATCCTTTTTTTAAAGAATATCAAAAAAGAGCACTGCTCCAGCGCGACTTAGTTTTAGAAGCTGTGGCAAGTCATGGAAAATGGAGCGGGACAAATCCCTTTAGGTCTGAAAAACAAAATACCCTAAATTCTGCCCCGCTCAAAGCAGTTGTTATTACTCGAGCAACTTTAAATTGGAACCGATTATTTTCGTTTTGGAGGGCGGTCCCCGCTGCCAGTCGGGCCATCGAAAATGCCAAAGGGGTACTGTATTATAAAGGCATTGGAGAATTGCCTTTTGTTCAACAAGCAACTGTAAGTATTTGGGAAAATTTTGAAGCAGTCAATACTTTTGCTTATAAAGGCAAAGAACATGCGAAAATTGTCAAAATGACCAAAAAAAGAAAATGGTATAAAGAAGACCTTTTTTCACGGTTTTATTTACTTTCTGATCAGACAATTCATTTAAATTCATGAAGCAAGCTGTAGTCATAGGTTCTGGAATTGCTGGACTTGCCTCCAGTATCCGTTTAGCACTTAAAGGGTATCAGGTGACGGTTTTTGAAGCAAATGCCTATCCGGGAGGAAAATTATCCGCATTTAGTTTAGGTGAGTATCGATTTGATGCGGGGCCTTCCCTATTTACAATGCCTCACTATGTCACTGAACTTTTTGAATCTGCGGGTGAAGATCCTAAGAAATTTTTTAGTTATAAAAAGAAAGACATTGCCTGTCACTATTTTTGGTCTGATAAAACCCGCTTCCAAGCTTTTTCAGCGCGTGACAAATTTTTAAATGAAATTGAAAATCGCTTTGCTGAGCCACAGCACAAAGTGGCTCAATACTTAGATCGAGCCAAAAAAAAATACGATTTAACACAATCTCTTTTTTTAGCTCATTCACTCCATCGATTACAAACCTATCTTTCAGCTGCTACCCTAAAAGCATTACTCAATCTCAGGGTTTTTGAATTACCCAAAACGCTCCATCAAGCCAATCGTGATGCTTTTACTTCTCCCCACTTGATTCAACTTTTTGACCGTTATGCCACCTATAACGGGTCAGATCCCTTTCAAACTTCTGGGATTATGACATTAATTCAACATTTGGAAGGTCATTTCGGTACTTTTATTCCACTCAAAGGAATGGAGTCGATCACCCAATCCCTTTATGAATTGGCAAAAAAAATAGGGGTAAACTTTATATTTAATTGCAAGGTGACCGAAATTCTAATTGCGCAATCGAGAGTGAAGGGAGTAAAATTAGGTACAGAAAAATACCCCGCAGACCTCGTTGTCTCTAATATGGACATCTATCCGACCTTTAAAAAACTGCTCCCTAAAGCCAAACCTCCTACTAAAATACTAAACCAAGAACAGTCCAGCTCAGCCTTAATTTTTTATTGGGGGATTCAGCAGTCTTTTAAAGAATTAGAACTGCATAATATTTTCTTTTCTGATGATTATAAAGCCGAGTTTAATGCCATTTTTAAAACCCACACTGTTTGTGAGGATCCCACTATTTATATCAATATTACCTCAAAAGATATTCCAACAGATGCTCCAAAGGGCTGTGAAAATTGGTTTGTAATGATTAATACGCCCGCAGATTATGGTCAAGATTGGGACGCCCTAGTACAACGTCTTAAAAAACAAGTACTCAAAAGGCTTTCAAAAGAGCTAGGAACAGATATTGAACCGCTGATCGCCTGCGAGGAAGTCCTTACACCTCCTTTAATAGAAAAGAAAACCCAATCGCATCTGGGAGCATTATATGGTGCTTCAAGCAATCAGCCCCTAGCCGCTTTTTTACGACACCCTAACTTTTCCAATCAGATTAAAAACCTCTATTTTTGTGGGGGGAGTGTACATCCTGGGGGAGGGATCCCACTTTGTCTACTCTCCGCAAAAATAGTAGATGAATTAATTCCTGAAGCGCGCTAATGAATTCTGCTGAACTGCTTACTAAACAAAAATTGTCCATATTTCTCATATGGCTTTTTCATGTTTCAGGAGGAATCGGTATTATTTATAGTGATGCCTCATGGTTTGTAGGTGCTACGCCCTTAAATCTCAGTCTCAGCTTTTTATTATTAGTGCTCAATACCAAATTGAATAAAGGGGCTGTCCTAATGTTTATAAGCTGCTACTTGGTGGGGATGCTCGCCGAAATTGTAGGGGTCCATTTTGGATTTATTTTTGGAGCCTACGCCTATGGTGAAATACTGGGCACTAAATTTTTAGAAGTACCCCTACTAATTGGAATCAACTGGTGTATTTTAGTTTTTATCACAGGAAGCATTGCTGGGTATTTTACCTCCTCTTTTTGGCAAAAAACCCTCTTGGGTGTTGGCCTAATGTTAGCATTAGATGCTGTAATAGAACCCATTGCACCTGTCTTAGATTTTTGGGCTTTTGAAGGAGGACTTGCTTCTTTTCACAACTATTTGGGGTGGGCCCTTGTTGCCCTACCCCTACAAATGGGATTTCACAAATGGAATATTAAAGTAGAAGGAGCCTTCCCTTTTCACCTCTATATACTTCAATTTCTCTTCTTTACCCTACTTTTGATAAAAATTAACTCAATAGGACTCTAAATGTTAGCAAAACTTGATTTTTTTGCCATTTCTGCACTCATAGTGCTCTGGATTTCTTGCTCACCACAAAAAAATCCGAGCGCCACGTCTGCTTCTTTTACTACCGCTTCTCTTTCAGATTCCTTAGTAAAAACTTCTATAGAATTAATCGATTACCCCAAAGATTTTTTAGTTGAAAATGAACTTGAAGACTGGGAAACCTTCGAAGAATTACACCAATCACTGGAACGATTAAAAAATTTAAATTTTGATGGAATTGAAGTTGATTTACTCGCTTTAACTACCCGCATCAAGCGTCTACAGGCTGGTTCAATACCAAGAAAATTAAATACCCCTCAAATTACAAGCCGCTTAAAAGTCGTTGAAATGCAAGTTATGAAAGCGCGGTACTTTACTCAGTATTATAAAAAAGATTCCCTACTGCCAGCGATAAAACTCATCTATATACATTATAATGATTTTGTCAAGCGGATGATTTCACTTCAAAATGAAAGCCAAAGTGTAGTGGATTCCGAAGAGACTCTAATCCCTGAATAGCGCGTTATTCCGCTTTAAGAGCTAAGCTTGCCATCCATTCTTTATTTTGTATGACGGCTTTCTCTACTAGGGAGCACTGTTTTTCTACCTCTAAATTATCAGCTTGGTATTCCCTTAATTGTTGGTAGACTTCTAAAAGTGCTTGATCCGCATGAACGCACTTTTCAATGGCTGACGCTTTTAATGTATCTATAGAAGCTATTAACAACTGATCAAAATTAAATCGGTTAATAACTAAATCTTCAGAGGTCATTCCAAAACGATAAAGTTCCTGTAAAACATCTTGAAAAAAACGATTTCTTTGAAGGGCCTGTTGGTTATAATACCGCTTTTTATCAGCGCTTACAGCATGGTCCGAAGCCTTAAAATACTCAAGTTTAGCATTTTTTAAATAGGTCAGAAGCTTCTCTAATAGTGCAATATATCGGCTTTCTTTTGACATAAATTATTCACTATTCAATTTAGGAATAATAAAGACAAAGAATAAGAGGCCGCCTGCTTTATATTAACAAATTATCAACTTGATATTCAAAATCAGTAAGCTTTTGAATTTTAGAGGCGTTTACCCAACGTTTTTTTATTTGGTCTTGCACTTGAAACTGAGGGTCTGCCAGTTTGTATTTTTTAGCCATTGCCTTATAATAAATTTCCCGCTCGGGATGATGTGGGCTTACCAAATTATAGATTCCCTGAAGCGCTGAATGATTCAGAAGATGTATAATCCCTTCAATAGCATCTTTCTGATGAATAAAATTTATGACCCCCTTGGGGTTTGAAATGGGTTTCTCTTGAAATTGAAAAATAGGATTTCTATCCTCACCGATAAGCCCCCCAAGTCGAACGATTACCACTTTTTCTCTTGCCTTCAAGAGTATTTTTTCGCTATATACAAGCGCTACAGCAGACTCTGTTTCAGGGAATATGTCACTTGATTCCTCAAAAACCCCAGTTTGCCCATAAACAGAAATACTGCTTAAAAAAAGAATCCTGCAGGTTGTTTTTGATTCTAAAAATTGAACTAATGCTTTTATTTTCTCACTAAATCCCGCAGCTGCTTTTCTGTTAGGAGGAAGGGAAATAATCAACTGGTCTAGAGAATTAAAAAATTCCAAAGTTCCTTGAATCCCGTTTGGTGTTACTAAAATCTGAAAACTATCGAATCCTTTAGCTTGTAAATCGGCAACTCCCTGAACTGAAGTGCGACTTACACGTACAGGCCAGCCCCTTGCTTTTAGTGCTGAAGCTAAAGGGGTTCCTAACCATCCACACCCTAATATGCCCACTTGATCCATCCCTAGTTTTTAGACAATATTAATGAGTTATTTTTTATTGACCACTGCCATATAGAAAATTGAAAAGATGAAATTCAAAAAAATCGTATATTGATAAGTCCTAAAAACAAAAGTTATGCCTATAAAAAGTTTTCAAGGAGAACGTGCCCTCAAGAAGAAGGCCACTCCCAGCAAGTTAACAGTATCGGATATCATGACGCGTCAATTGGTCATTTTTAAGCCTGATCAATCCATACACGAAGTGATGAGGGCGTTTATTAAACACCGAATATCTGGAGGTCCTGTTGTCAACGAAAAAGGGGAACTCGTCGGCGTAATCTCTGAGGCTGACTGTATGAAAGAAATTTCTGAAAGCCGTTATTTTAATATGCCTATACTAGATAAGTCTGTAGCGCATTTTATGACTAAAACGGTAGATACGATCCCCGCAAGCACGAGCGTTTTTGATGCAGCCGCTTTATTTTCAAAAAGCAGTAGAAGACGTTACCCCGTTATGGAGAATAATCGCCTTGTGGGACAAGTTAGCCGCAAAGACATTGTCATAGCTGCACTTGAGATGAAAAGTCAAACTTGGCGTGCTTAGTCATAGAGATTATAAGCGACTCTAAAAGTATTTGCATGGGCCTCGACTATGGTCTTAATTTCTTGTGAATACCCTCCACCCATACTGCATTGAACAGGAATTCCCTTCGAATAACAGGTTTCAAGTACAATCAGATCTCTAGACTTACATCCTTCTATCGTCAGATTTAGGCGCCCCAATTTATCTGAACCTAAAACATCAACACCACAGAGGTAAAATATAAAGTCAGGCTGTACCTGGTTAATTAATTTAGGAAGTAATTTAGTAATCTCATCAAGATAGACAGTATCATCTGTCTGATCCTCAAAAGCAATATCAAGATCGCTGGTCTCTTTTTTAAAAGGATAGTTTTTGGTCCCATGAACTGAGCACGTAAAAACAGAGGGTTGGTTTTTAAAAATAGCTGCAGTACCATTGCCTTGGTGTACGTCCAGATCTAGAATTAGTATTTTTTTTGCCTTTTTTTGATCGAGAAGATACTGTGCTGCAATCGCTTGGTCATTGAGTAAGCAAAAGGCCTCGCCATAAGCTGGAAACGCATGGTGTGTCCCACCAGCAATATTCATTGAAATACCTTGATCTAAGGCATTTAATGCACCTTTAATGGTTCCTCCAGCGATTTTAAATTCTCGCTCAACCAAGGCCTTACTTAAGGGAAACCCTATTTTACGAACTTCACTTTTTGTGAGTGCTAAATGCAAAAGACGTTCAATATAGGAATGATGGTGTACGCAAAGTACCGTTTCTAAAGAAACTGCTTTAGGTTCAAAAAAATCTTCCTTTTTAGAAGTTCCTTCGTGGAGTAGTTGCGCGGGTAGCAGTTCATATTTTTCCATCGGAAACCGATGATTTTGGGGTAATGCTAATTTATAGGAAGGGTGATATGCAATTGAAAGTGTTGCGATCTCTCAATTATTTAATTTTACTCCCAGTAGGAGTTTGACGATGCTCCGGACCTATAAAAACAAGCTTTCCGTTCTGATCTTCCCCTAGTAAAATCATCCCTTGGCTTTCGATCCCTTTTAGCATTCTCGGTTTCAAATTGGTAAGTAAAGTCACTTTTTTGCCTATTAACTCAGATTCATTAAAATCAGTAGCAATACCAGATACAACAGTACGTTCCTCATTTTCTAAGCGTAGCTTAAGTGCCATTAATTTTTTAGTTTTTGGAACTTTTTTTGCTTCTGTAATTTTTGCTATACGTAAATCTAGGGCTTCAAATTTTTTTGTGGAGCTTCGCTTTTTTAAAGGAGCAATAAGGGGCGCTTTTTCTTCATTAGTGACTAGAGTTGCTTTTAGTTTATTACGCTGTGCCTCCATTTGCTCCTCCTCAATAGGTTTAAATAATAATTCCGCTTGGCCCACTGCGTGTTTTGGTTTAAGAAGTGTAGACGCCTTGTTCTCTAGCTCAGTCCAAGTAGGTCCTTCTTCATTTAAATTGAGCATTCTTTTTAATTTTTCAGCAGTAAAAGGCAAAAAAGGAACACTTAGAATACTCAGTCCTGCTGCGAGCTGTAAAGCCGTAAACATGATTGTTTGTACCCGCTCTGGATCAGTTTTTATGAGCTTCCAGGGTTCCGCCTCAGCAAGATATTTATTACCTAAACGGGCTAAGCCCATTAGTTTTTGACTGGCTTCACGGAAGCGATAATTTTCAATAGCAGACCCTATTTGTTCAGGATGTGCCGCTAAGGCTTCTAGTGCTTCTTGATCTGCAGTTTCGAATGGTCCTGGATTGGGGGTAATGCCCTCATAATATTTATGAGTGAGAACCATAACGCGATTGATAAAATTACCGAAAATGGCCACCAATTCATTATTGTTGCGCGCCTGAAATTCTTCCCAGGTAAAATCATTGTCTTTTGTTTCGGGTGCATTGGCTGTCAATACATAGCGCAATACATCTTGTTGGTCTGGAAATTCTTCAAGGTACTCATGAAGCCAGACCGCCCAGTTTTTAGAAGTCGAAATTTTTTGCCCCTCTAAATTTAAAAACTCATTGGCGGGTACATTTTCAGGCAAAATATAACGCCCAGAAGCTTTCAACATAGCTGGGAAAATAATACAATGGAAAACAATATTGTCTTTCCCAATAAAATGTACCAATTGGGTTTCAGGATCACACCAATACGGTTTCCAATCCACCCCTTTTTCAGCAGCCCATTCTTTTGTGGAAGAAATATATCCAATGGGTGCATCAAACCAGACATAAAGCACTTTGCCTTCCGCGCCGGCTACAGGAACCGCAATACCCCATTCTAAATCCCTAGTTACAGCACGCGGCTGGAGTCCATTATTTACCCATGATTTGACTTGACCGTAAACATTGGGTTTCCAGTCATTGGCATGGCCCTCAAGTATCCATTCTTTTATAAATCCTTCAAATTTATTGAGGGGCAGATACCAGTGTTTGGTTTTTTTAAGTATCGGGACTGTTCCACTCAGAGTAGATTTTGGATGAACTAATTCTGTTGCACTTAAACTACTCCCACAAGCTTCACATTGGTCCCCGTAGGCTTCAGGGCTTTGACAAACAGGGCAAGTCCCTGTTACAAATCGATCTGCAAGAAATGCTTTCGCTTCTGGATCAAAAAGCTGCTCTGCATTTTTCTCTTCAAAAATGCCCTTCTCTTCTAAAAGTGTGAAAAATTCTTGGGCGGTATCATGATGTATTTTTCTTGAAGTGCGCGAATAATGATCAAATGCAATTCCAAATTGCTCAAATGAGGTGCGAATCAGGGCGTCGTATTGATCAATAATCTGCTGAGGCGTTTTACCCTCCTTTTTCGCTTTTAACGCAATGGCAACTCCGTGCTCATCACTTCCGCAAACAAAAACCACTTCTTTATTTTTTAACCTTAAGTATCGGCTGTAGATATCCGCAGGAATATAGACGCCCGCTAAATGGCCAATATGTATGGGTCCATTGGTATATGGGAGTGCTGCAGTTACTGTGAAGCGTTTTGGCATGGATGCAAAAATTTCATCAAAAATACACAAATCTCTTTCTTTAAAAGGTCTTTGCATTGTATCTTTAGGTAAGCTCCAAAAAAACGGCAATGTCTTTAGCTTTCGACTTTGGCAAGCATGCCGAACGATACGCCTTAAACTACCTTCTGCAGAAAGGTTACTTCCTTTTAGCAAAAAATTATCGCTACAACCACGCTGAAGTTGATTTATTGATGCAAGAAAATAAACAACTCGTGTGTGTGGAAGTAAAAGCAAGGAATACTGCTTTTTTTGGGGAACCCGAATCCTTTATCAATACTAAAAAAATTAAGAATCTTGTACAAGCGACAGATTTTTTCATAAAAGAAAACCAGTTAGATCTTGAGGTACGTTTTGATATTATCGCCCTTATCAAATTCAATAATAAATGGCAAATTAAGCACCTAAAAAACGCGTTTTATGCCTGGGAATAGTGTTTAATATTTAACATTTTGTGTCAAATACATTACTTTTGTTAAATAAAAGAATGTACTCATGAAAACCATAGCGTCTACTGTAGCGGAATACATTAAGACAAAACCCTATTTGTCTTCAGCACTTTCCGATGGCATAATTAACCTTACTTCACTGGCACGAACCATACAGAAAGACATAGAGGAGCGAACAAAAAAACCTGTTAAATCTGGTGCCATTGTGATGGCTTTAAAACGTATTTCGGATACCGCGGATTTTGTTCAAACCAAGCAAATTATTAAAGTATTGAGAAATTTAGGGGCTATTACGGTACGTTCTGCTTTAGTAGATTATAGTTTTCTTATTTCGGAAACCTTACTTATTGCCCAGTCTAATTTATTAAAGTCTATTGAGGATAAAAAAGAGGTTTTTTACACTTCATCCAGAGGCGTTTCTGAAAGTAATATTATTGTGAGTCAGAATATTGCACCCTTGGTAGATCAATTATTTAAAAGTGAAACCTGCTTTTCGAAAACAGAAAATCTTTCTTCCATTACTTTAAAGCTCCCATCAGAAAATGTTACCATCCCGGGGATTTATTACTTTATTTTTCAACGTTTATCTTGGGAAGGGGTAAATATCAATGAGGTGATTTCTACTTCAAATGAATTTACAATTCTCATGCACGAAGACCAAGTAGATACCGCTTTTTCTGTAATCAAGAATTTAAAGTTACTTTAGGCAACTGTAATTTTTCGAGTCGTTCTTTTGCCTCTTTCATGCTGTGTAAGGAGTGAATTCTCAATAGTAATTTGGGACCTTGTGCTGTCGCTTTTTCTTTGATAGCGAGCTGATTTGATTGCTTTTGTACTTGCTCAAGCAGGTGAGAAAACTGGGGGGATTGGAAAAATTCGCTTTGCTGGTCAGCCAAAAAATAACAGAGTCCTATTTTCTTTTTTAAGACCAAACGCTCGATCCCTAACTGAACTGCAACCCATTTCAGCCGGACGCTTTCAATCAGTTCATTGGCCTGCTCGGGGAGTGGTCCAAAACGATCGATAAGTTGTGCTTCAAAATCTTTTAATTCTTCCGCTGTTTTAATTTGACTCAGCGTTTGGTAAAGTGCCAATCGTTCTTTTACTATACTCAGATAATCATCTGGCAGGTAGGCTTCTAGATCAGTATCAATTTGTACTTCTTTCACATAGGCTTTTAGTCCTTCTGTTTGCTGTTCTTCATAAAGTGATTTAAACTCCTTTTCTTTAAGTTCCTCTATGGCTTCTTGTAAAATCTTCTGATAGGTTTCAAAGCCTATTTCATTGATAAACCCACTTTGTTCGCCCCCTAATAAATCTCCTGCACCACGAATTTCAAGATCTTTCATTGCAATCTGAATCCCTGATCCTAAGGCAGAAAACTGCTCTATAGTACGAATTCGTTTTTGAGCATCACTACTCAGCGCACTTAAGGGAGGAGTCAGAAAATAACAAAAAGCCTTTTTATTACTTCGCCCCACTCTACCCCTCATTTGATGTAAATCGCTGAGTCCAAAATTTTGAGCATTGTGGATGAATAATGTATTTGCATTGGGAACATCTAATCCGTTTTCGATTATGGTTGTTGCAATTAGTATATCATAAACGCCTTCCATAAAGCCCAAAAGGGTTTTTTCCAATTGTGTTCCTTGCAATTGGCCGTGGCCAATCCCAATTCTCGCATCAGGAACAAGACGCTGAATCATCCCCGCGATTTCTTTTATATTTTCTACTCTATTATGGATAAAGTAAACCTGCCCGCCGCGTTGCAGTTCATAAAGTATGCCGTCCCTAATTTGAGCTTCATTAAACCGTATTACTTCACTTTCGATCGGATAACGATTTGGTGGGGGGGTAGCAATAACAGATAAATCTCGAGCGGCCATAAGGCTGAATTGGAGTGTCCTGGGAATGGGGGTAGCTGTAAGGGTTAAAACATCTATATTGGCCTTGAGAGAACGAATTTTTTCTTTTACTGCGACGCCAAATTTTTGCTCTTCATCAACGATCAGTAATCCTAAATCTTTAAAGACTACATTTTTGTTAACCAATTGATGGGTTCCAATTAAAATATCGATTTTTCCTTCAGCCAAATCCTTTAAAATTTGGGTTTTGTCTTTGGCTGATCGAAAACGATTGAGATAATCTACCCGAACAGGAAGATCTTTCAGGCGAGAGGAAAATGTTTTAAAATGTTGAAAGGCAAGAATTGTGGTAGGCACCAATACAATAACCTGCTTACTATTGTCTACCGCCTTAAAAGCAGCTCTTATCGCTACTTCTGTTTTTCCAAAACCTACGTCTCCACAGACCAAACGGTCCATAGGGCGCTTGGATTCCATGTCTTTTTTTATGGCGGCTGTTGCTTTACTTTGATCAGGGGTATCTTCAAATAAGAAAGAAGCCTCCAATTCCCACTGTAAATAGCTGTCTGGTGCACAGGAAAAGCCTATTTTTTCGCGTCGTTTGGCATAAAGCTGAATTAAATCAAAGGCAATCTCTTTGACTTTTTTCTTTGTCTTTTGTTTGAGTGCTTTCCAGGCTTTTGAACCGAGTTTATACAATTTCGGAACAGCCCCTTCTTTTCCATTATACTTGCTGATTTTATGCAAGGCATGAATACTCAAATATAAAATATCACGCTCACCATATATTAATTTTATTGCCTCCTGTGGATGCCCCTCTAACTCAATCTTCTGAAGACCTCCAAATTGTCCGATACCGTGATCAATATGGGTGACATAATCTCCGACTTCCATTTGGGTGAGTTCTTTTAGACTCAGCGCTTGTTTTTTTGTATTTTCAGACTTGAGTCGAAACTTGTGATACCGCTCAAAAATCTGATGGTCAGTAAAGCAGGCCCATTGTACTTCTAAATCCTCAAAACCTTGAAAAAGAGACAGCACCTCTGTGGTATAGTGCACTGTTTCTTCTTGTTCTTGAAAAATATCGTGGAAGCGTTTGGCTTGTTGCTCATGGCTACAAAAAAGGGTGTTTCTATAACCCTTTTTATGATTTTTATCCAGATAATCAATGAGTAGCTTAAAATTTTTATTGAAGGAAGGTTGTGGACTCTGCTTGATTGATATCTGTTGGTTCACAGCAAGCTGATCTGAGCGTTCTAATAGTAAAATTGATTTTGCTTCGCAGTTTTGCAGCCACTCTTCCCCATTAACAAAAAGGGTCTCAGGCGGATATTGAGCTTCTACTTTTTTTGCTGAATAGGTCGCATTCGCTTTTTCGTAAAGACGATCCAGTTGGGCTGTTATTTTATCAAGATTCCCAAAAACAAAGGCACTCTTTTCAGGGAAAAAATCAAGTATCGTTTTTCGATGATCTGTCGTTTGTACGGTTGAAGTATTAGGTAAAATCTCTAGGTGCTCATAAGTAGTAATCGAACGCTGACTGCTTACTTCAAAACTTGAAAGTCGTTCTAGGGTATCATCAAAAAATTCAATACGATAGGGGTGCTGATAGGCAAAAGAAAAAACATCGATAATTCCTCCACGAACAGCAAATTCTCCAGGTTCAGTCACAAAATCAACTCGTTCAAAGCCCATCTCAAAAAGTTGCTCATTAAGCTTGGAAAGCTTTACTGTTGCTTCTTTTTTTAAGACAATGCCAATTCGCTTTAAGGTATGCTGAGAAATAAGTTTTTCAAATACCGCTTGCGGATAGGTTACTACAAGTCGCGGTTTTTTAGAACTACTGATTTTTTTTAAAACTTCAGCACGCAGCAATATATTCGCATTATCTGTAGTTTCTAAGGCGTAAGGCTGCCGATAGCTCGCGGGCAAATACAATACTTCTTCTGGAGAAAGAAGGCGTTCTAAGTCGTTTAAAATATAGGCAGCTTGTTCGGCATCTTCCAGCACCAAGAGTAAAAAGCGTTGGGTAGTACGAAAGGCAGCGGCCAAACGAAAGCTGATTCCAGACCCTACACAACCTCGTAAATGAATACACCCCTTTTCAAAAAACGCTGCTTCTAGAGCTTTTTGGGAAGGGAGACCATCAAAAACTTCTAATTGGGTATAAATCTTTTTTTTGGCAAATATACTGGGCTCAAAGTAATTATTAAATGATTTTTTAGAGATCTTCTTACTTATCAAGAACCCAAGCGGCTTTTTTATAAACTTATTCCTCTATAATTTCAGGATATAAAAAATGATTATAGGGAAAACGAGTGATGTGTATATTTCGCACTTCTTGATATACCCGTTTTCTAAAAGCTTCTAAATTGTCTTTATTCAAAGCCGAAATAAAAAGGGCTTTCCCATGGGCTTTGTGGTACCAGGTTTGTTCCCATTCTTTAAGTGAATAATGCCTGCTGTTTCGCTCTTCTATCAGCTCTGCTTCGTCCCAGGGTTCTGCTTGATAGGCATCTATTTTATTAAAAACCATAAGTGTAGGCTTATCTAAGCTTTTAATTTCTTTTAAAATTTGATTGACAGAATAAATGTGATCCTCAAAATTTGGGTGTGACAGATCGACCACATGAAGCAATAAATCTGCTTCCTGTACCTCATCTAAAGTGCTTTTAAAAGACTCTACAAGTTGGGTGGGAAGCTTGCGAATAAAACCTACGGTATCACTCATCAAAAAGGGCAAATTACCAATCACAACTTTCCTAACAGTAGTATCCAGAGTAGCAAATAATTTATTTTCTGCAAAGACCGTACTTTTTGAGATGACATTCATCAGTGTGGATTTCCCCACATTGGTATATCCTACTAAGGCTACCCGTACCAACGCACCCCGATTCCCTCTTTGGGTGGCCATTTGTTTGTCTATAGTGATTAATTTCTTTTTTAAAAGGCTTATTTTATCTCGTACAATTCGTCGGTCTGTTTCAATTTCTGTTTCACCAGGCCCTCGCATGCCGATTCCCCCTCTCTGACGTTCAAGGTGTGTCCAAAGACCTTTTAAACGGGGAAGTAAATATTCATATTGAGCCAATTCTACTTGCGTACGCGCATAACTTGTCTGGGCACGCTGGGCAAAAATATCAAGGATTAAACCCGTACGGTCTAAAATTTTACACTTTAAGATTTTTTCAATATTTCCTTGTTGTGCAGGTGTCAATTCATCATCAAAAATTACAGAAGCAATATCATGCGTCTTAACAAACTCCAAGACTTCCTGCATTTTACCTGTCCCTATAAATGTTTTGGGATTGGGAGGGTCAATATTTTGGGTAAAGCGCTTCAATACTTTTCCCCCTGCGGTATAGGCCAAAAAATCAAGCTCATCTAAATATTCTTGGGCTTTGGAGGCCTGTTGTTTCGAATTGATTATCCCAATCAATACGGTGCTTTCTACCTCAAGTGATTTTTGCTCAATCATCCTTAGTATTCCATTTTTTTAATTCAATTTGTTTTCCATCAAAAACAGCATATGAAAAATGATGTACCCAGTCGCCGAGATTAATATATTTAGATTGGGCAGTTAATTCAATCTCTAGCGGCAAATGGCGGTGTCCAAAAAGAAAAAAGTCACGGTGTTGTTTTTGAAGCTTTTGTCGGGCATAATGTACCAGCCATTCTTGCTCTGCTCCCCTATAGGGAGGGGTTTGTGCACCAGAAAGTTTTTTATTTCTGAGAGAGAGGTATTGTCCTAAACGCAGTCCTATATCTGGATGAATTGCATGAAATAAGCGCTTAGCTACAGGGTGGGTAAAAACTTTTTTTAATCGCTTAAATCCCTTATCATCGGGACCTAATCCATCGCCATGACCCATATAAAAATGGACCCCCTCAATCGTAATATCTTGGGGTTGTTTATAGACTGTAATACCGAGTTCTTTCTCAAAATAATCTTCCATCCAAAAATCGTGATTGCCCACAAAAAAATACACCCCAATGCCTTGATCTGCCAGTTGGGCTAATTTGCCCAAAACACGAATAAACCCCTTAGGGACTGCCTTTTTATATTCAAACCAAAAATCAAAAAGATCGCCCAAAAGAAAAAGTGCTGAGGCTTCATTCTCAATAGATGCTAGCCAGTTAATAAACCAGGCTTCACGGATTTTACTCTCCTCAGCGGTAGGAGCACCAAAGTGTTGGTCTGAGGCGAAAAATACTTTTTTGTCTTTTGGCAGTTTCATTTGACGGACTATCCAATGGCTTGCTCTAAGTCTGCAATCAAATCGCGTACATCCTCTACACCGACACTTAGCCTGATTAACGCATCCACCACGCCGCTTTTTTCTCTTTGGGCTTTTGGGATAGAGGCGTGAGTCATACTTGCTGGATGACCCGCCAAACTCTCGACACCACCTAGAGACTCGGCCAAAGTGAAAAGTTTTAATTTTTCTACTATCTGGATGGCAGCCTTGTAATCAGCCCCTTTTGTTATAAAAGACAACATACCACCGAAATCTGTCATTTGACTTTTCGCTATGTCGTGATTAGGGTGGCTCTCAAAGCCGGGCCAATAGACTTTTTCTATTTGAGGATGAGTCTGTAAGTATTTGGCAATCTGAGCTGCATTTTCACAGTGGCGTTGCATTCTGAGGTGTAATGTTTTTATCCCCCTCAAAGTCAAAAAGCTGTCCATGGGTCCCGGAACAGCACCACTTGCATTTTGAATAAACCCTAATCGTTCTGCCAATTGTGAATCTTTAGTCACTAGGCTGCCGAGGATCACATCTGAATGACCCGCCAGGTATTTTGTCGCTGAATGCATGACGATATCCGCTCCTAAGACTAAGGGCTGTTGTAAATAAGGAGAGGCGAAGGTATTGTCTACAGCAAGTAATAATTTGTGTTTTTTACAAAGCTGCGCCATTGCCTTGATGTCGATAATATTCATCATGGGATTTGTAGGAGTTTCTACCCAAACCATTTTTGTTTTAGAAGTTATCCCTGCTTCTAAAGCCATAGGATTGCTCATATTGACAAAATGAAACTGTATGCCAAAGTCCTCAAAAATTTTGGTGAAAAGGCGATAAGAACCTCCATAAAGGTCGTCTGTTGAGATGACTTCATCTCCTGGTTTTAAGAGTTTTAATACTGCATCCATTGCAGCTAAGCCTGAACCAAATGCAAAGCCATAATCCCCTGATTCTATGCTGGCCAAAGCACGTTCTAAAGCTTGACGCGTAGGGTTGTGTGTACGGCTGTATTCAAAACCTTTATGGTCCCCTGGTGTCGTTTGGGCATAGGTAGAGGTTTGATAAATCGGGGGCATAACAGCCCCATAGGCTTGATCCGGTTCTTGACCTCCGTGAATGGTTTTGCTGTTGAAATGCATTTTTTCCTTCATATTCAGGAATTTAATCGCTGCAAAGGTATTTGATTTTCAGTAAAACCTTTGTTTTTCAATAAAATGATTTTCTTTGCAATTCAATACTCGTTTTATGCGCGCCTTTTTTTATTTGAGTAGTTGTGATACCTGTAAACGCATCATGAAAAGTTTACCACTAGACGAGAAGGGAATTGAGCTGATCGACCTAAAAAAAAATCCGCTCACCCCTACTCAATTGGATCACCTCTATGCGCTTAGCGAGTGTTATGAAGCTTTATTCAGTAAGCGTGCTCAATTATACAAGCAAAGAGACTTAAATAATCAAAATTTAACAGAAAAGGATTACCGCACCTTACTTTTGGAGCATTATACCTTTTTAAAACGTCCTGTATTGGTTTATGACACCCGCCTTTTTATAGGTAATACAGCTAAAGTCACTGAGGCTGCAAAATCCTTTTTAGATGAATGCTAGGCCTATCGCACTTCTGGCTGCATTAGGGGCTACCACTATTTACGGCTTAAACCATACCATAGCAAAAGTAGTCATGCCACACTATATCGGGGCATTTGGCTTTATCATGTTGAGGTTATCTGGGGCTGCACTCCTATTTTGGTTGGTTAGCCTTTTTACCCCAAAAGAAAAAATTGATCGCAAAGACTATCCCCGTATCCTGGGTGTTGCCTTTTTGGGGATGTGTTTAAATATGCTAATGTTTTTTAAAGGACTCCAGCTTTCAACGCCTATAAATAGTGGAGTAATCGTTACGCTCACCCCTATAATTATCTTGATATTATCCGCCTTTTTCTTAAAAGAAAAGCTCACTTCAAAAAAGTTTCTTGGTATTGTCTTAGGATTTACAGGTGCCCTAGTACTCGTTTTATACGGCAATACCACCCAAGTTGTCAATGCACCTAATATTCCGCTAGGGAATCTATTGCTTTTAATAAACGCTACGAGTTTTGGTGCTTACTTGGTCTTTATAAAACCCCTTACCCATAAATACAGTACCGTTACCTTAATGAAATGGTTGTTTTTAGCAGGTTTTTTTATGGCTTTCCCCATCACTTTTTCTGAATTCAGAGCAGTGTCTTGGAATACGTTGCCTTTTGAAGCCATTTGGAGAATGGGCTTTGTAGTAGTGGGCACTACTTTCTTAACCTATTTATTTAATGTATATGCATTAAAGACCTTACAGCCCACAACGATTGGTGCTTTTACCTATCTTCAGCCACTGATTACAATTTTATATGCAGTACTAACAGGAAATGATATTTTAGACGCCGTCAAAATCAGCGCCTGTCTTTTGGTCTTTTTAGGGGTTTATTTAGTTTCAAAGAAAACGAATCAACCTACTCCATACCCGCCTCCATCAGTAAAATAAGCAGGGCCAATTGGATGGCTTTATGCCCTTCTTTATTTGTCCACCATTCGTCCAAAGAATGGGCGTTACCTCCATCACCTCCCCTGCCAATAGTAACCGCTGGAATGCCCTTTGCAATGGGAATATTCGAATTGGTAGAACCCCTTGTCAGATAAGGAGTGACGCCGAATGCCTGGGTGGCAGCAAGTGTGCGTTGTACTAAGGGAAGTTGATCCGAAAGCTCACCTGAGGGTCGGTTGCCTATTTTATCAATCTTTACGGTTAATTCTGGACCGCGTCTTTTTCGTTGATTTTGATCCAATAAAGCTTGGTTTACAGCGTCTTCTAAGAGAGACTCCATTACCTCTAAACGGGCGGGATCTACCGACCGGATGTCGATTTCCATAACGGATTCAAAAGGGATAGAATTGATAGACGTTCCTCCAGAAATGACCCCTACATTGTAACTTGTTTTGGGCCCTTTACGGGTATAGGCATCAGCCGTTTGAACAAAATTTGTGATGGCCTGTCCTAAAGCGTGGTGGGGGTTTGCCAAGCCAAAAGCCCCCCAGGAGTGGCCGCCTGGACCACTAAAAGTAATACGATAGCGGTAAGAACCTAAGCCTTTATTATTTACACGCCCAATGGCACCTCCGTCTATGGCAATCCAAGCATCTATGCTAGGACCTCCTGAGCGAAATAGGTGCTTTACACCCCTTAAATCGCCCAAGCCTTCTTCCCCTACAGACCCCACAAAAAGAAGATTGTCTTTAGGCTGTATTTGTTCTGTTTTAATCGTTTCCAATAAGGTCAGAAGCATACTTAAGCCACGTGTATCGTCTCCAATGCCAGGGGCATAAAGCGTGTCATTTTCAATACGGACTTTGACCTCAGTTCCTTCTGGAAAAACAGTATCCAAATGAGCATCTAAAGCCACTGTTCTATTGCCCTCACTCCCTTGAAGAAGGCCCAATACATTACCCTCAGTATCTATCCAAACTGAATCCATGCCAAGGGTTTTAAAATAATCTGCAAATACTTTTGCGCGTCTGGCTTCTTTAAAGGGAGGAGCCTCTATTTCTGTAAGCTCTATATGCCGTTTTAGGGTTGTGGGATCCAAGAGTGCTATGCGTTCAAAGGCCGCCTTTATTTTTGATTTTTTTAAAAACTTTTTAGTGGTCTGGGTATACTTTTTTTCAATAGTAAACTCATTTTGAGCATGAAGTTCTAGGGTGTGGAGTGTAAAAAAGACCCCGGCAATAATAAATTTTAAATTTTTCATGAATTAGGAATTAAGTCTTGTGGTATTCTACCATGCGCCCGAGTATCGGCAGCGGTAAGCATTTTAAAAGTAGCTGTTTTTTCAGTGTCTTTGAATGGGCGAATTAATTTTTCGGGCAAGGGTGTTAATTTTCTTGTTTCTAAATTTATCCAAGCACCTGTCATTTCACAACGGGCCACATGGATTCCCTTAAGATTATAAAAATTGTGTGCAAAAGAAAAAAAAGTGCCTTCCTCACTCATTCCTTCTAATTCAAAAGAAACCCGAATTTGGTCGTCTGGCAAAACCTCTTTAAAATAAAACAGTTGTTCGTTGAAAACTACTGGCCCTATTTTTAATTGCTGTAGGTCTTTGTGGCTCAGTCCTATTCGATTCAGATAAGCCATTCTTGTTTCACTGGCAAAGCTTAGATAGGTAATATTGGCCAAATGCCGATTCGCGTCTAAATCATTCCAGCGTATTTCAAACTCTTTTAAAAACATCTCACAATTTTTTTATAAAGCTATTCTTTTTCTATTTTTATCAAAATTTAATACCATGAAAAAAATTGCATTCCTTTTATTCAGTTTCTTTTTATTTAGCTGTGGTTCCAGTGAAGAAAAAAAGAAAGGGTTTGAATACAATAGAACTCAAAAAGAAGAAAAAAAATCTTCTGGATCTTCGGATTCAGCAGTTCCTATTGATTTAGATAATAAAGGAATTGGCCCTATTACTGCTGTTGATTTTAGTGCCCCCATTAATCAAGATATGGTAACTGAAGGCGAAAATGCTTTTAAACAAAAATGTACTGCTTGTCATATGCCAAACAGAAAATTAATTGGCCCTGCAATGAATGGTATTTATGAAAGAAGAAGTCCAGAATGGGTCATGAATATGTTACTCAACCCTACAGAAATGTTAAAGCAGGACCCTATAGCCAAAGCCCTGCTTAAAGAATACAATAATGTGATGATGCTCAATCAGAATCTTGAGGAGAGCGAGGCGAGAGCCATTGCAGAATACTTGAGGACTTTATAATTCATTTCGCTAAACTAAGCTACTCTATTAGATCTTTGTGATTTTCTGGTGGGTATTTATCCATATTTTCAGTAAAAGGCTAATATCATTGTAGCATTCTGAGATTGCTGGAATAGAAAATAGATATTTTCTTATTCAGTATAATGATCCAATTTTAATATTAATATATTTTGATTTTTGAGATATTAACTTATAATATAGAGTGCTATAATTCGTTTATTGTGAAAAATAAAACCCTCTTTTTTGTCCTTTTATACGCACTCTTGGGATTTTCACAACAAGGTAAAAATATAAACCTAAAAGAAGTAATAAATACAGCTGCCGTTATCCCCAAAATTGAAATTGATAACCTAATCTATTCCATACGTGATCGGGATCAAATTATAACTGAATTACTCACATCTGATTTTTGGTCCAATTCCTATCGGTTTAAATTAAACTTGGAAGATTATGAAACTGGAAAAAAATATACTTATGAAAATAAGGGAAAAGTAAAGGTCTTTATTAATGAAACTGAACTTACTAGAAATCATTTGTTTAAAGCCTTTAAGAATATTAAAAAATTGTTAGCGTATACGGAGCGTATTCAAATTATTTCTGCGAATCAAATTATTAAAAAAACTCAACCCCTTACTACAGATAGTGAAACCGGTCAGATTATTATTAAAACCCAATCTGAAAATACCCCTGTTACTTTAATTAAAATCAAATCAGAGCTGCCCATTGATACAAAGTATAATGAGAAAAAAAAGAAAAGAAAAAAAACATTAGCAGATTTTGAAATTTTAAGTGAAACAGAAGAAGTTTCACTTGATAATAGGAAAGAAATTGTAAAAACTGTTCGACTAGATAATATTGAACTAGTGGAAAATATTGAAGATGATGGAACTATTTATTCACCTCAACTAATTAATGGGGAAATTGTATTTAAGAAAAATTCCAAACTGACTCGTTTAAACAGAAAAAAAGAAAGATTTAAAAAAATGGGGCTTAATGAATGGGGTGTTGATGTAAACGCTACTACATGGTCTCAAGCATTAAGGGGTCATCTTATGGGTAAGCAAACATTTGTTACTCCAAATGGATTACCGCTTTTGTTTGGTGTTGTTTCGGCAGGGGCTGATCAACCAGGGCCCCTTTGGGTTATTGATGGTGTCTATTCAGGCACTCCTCCTGAATCAGTTAGGTCCATGGTTGATGTAATTCGTGAAGTAAATGTTTTAAAATTTGATGGTGCTTCAAAATATGGCTCAAGAGGCGCGGCGGGTGTCATAGAAATAAATACTTCATTGAATAATGAAAGTCTTGGAAACTACAATAGAAGTTTTGAAATTAAAGGAAAACGCAATAGAGAACTTATAGAAGAATTTAAAAAGTATGAAAAACAATTTATTGCTGAGGGCGATAAATTAAGAGCAGAAAAAAAGTATTTTATTGAACTAAACGATTTTGAGAAATCAGATTCAATTGAAAATTTAATTGCCGTTTTACAGTTTAAGAGCTACTTGTTTACAGCAAATTTTGCTATTAATAATGCGGACTATGAAGTTGCTCCTTATTTAGCAGTAAAAAAAATCCAGACGCGCGCTTAGAGATTTTAAAGTCTATAAAAAAAGAATTGCCTGATCCTATCAAAAAAACAAAATATGGTAAGCTTTTTTTAAAACTCTTAGAAAACAGAAAGAATAAATAAAGTCAGAGAAAATTTATCTTTTAGCTGGAAAATATCTGATATTACTGAAAATAAACGCAATCTATAAAGACCAAGCTTTACCTCCAGTAGCCTCCATCAAATCGACGCAGCCTCTTTGCTCTCCAGGAACGGGGGCATAAGCCAGTACATTTTCACCTATAAATTCTGAGGTTTTAAATGCGCTAACTGTTATACTCCGAAGCTGCCCTGCAAAAGTAGCGGCGTCTTTCTCTGAGTCAGAAATTTCATTTCCTGCCTTTAAGAATTTAGAGAGCACCTGATCCCAATCAGCAGTCGTCATTTGGTCAACCTCTTTTCCTGAAATTTCACTACTCGCTGTTAAAAAAGCGCTCCATCCACTGGCAAACTGCTCTTGTCTTTCCGCATCCCAAACAGCCGCAATATAACCGTCCGCAAATTCAGGAAGCTTTAATTCAAGTGCTCCTGGAATATCTGTTGAGGGAATAATGAGCTCCATGAGCTGTCTAATTTTTTCGAAGTCGTTAGAACTAAAATAGGCCAACGTATAGGAAGGAGCTGTTTGGCAACTCTGAAATAAACTCACTACAGTAGGGGTTACTGCAATGGCTCCAAATCCTGATCCTATATTTTTTAAAGCTTTTCTTCTATCCATTATATTAAGTATTTATAGATTCATTTTTTTCAATTCTTCAACCGCGTAATTGGCTGCTCTTGCTGTCATAGCCATATAAGTCAATGAAGGATTTACATTTCCTGCAGAGGTCATTGCTGAGCCATCTGTCACAAAAACATTAGGCACTTCATGAACTTGATTGTGTTTATTAAGCACTGATGTTTTTGGGTCATGACCCATACGTGCGGTTCCCATTTCATGAATTCCAAGTCCTAAAGCATAGCCCCCATCATATCCTCTAACATTTTTAAAGCCTGCGCTTTCTAACATTTCAACAGCTTGTTGTTGCATGTCTTTTCGCATATTATGCTCATTTTCTTTTATAGAAGCATCGAAGGTAACAGTGGGTAAGCCCCATTTGTCTAATTTGTCATAGTTAAGCGTCATTCTATTGTCTTCATAAGGAAGTACTTCGCCGAAGCCGCCTAATCCTATAGACCAATCGCCGGGCTTAAGAACTTCATTTTTAAACTCTGCACCATAACCCATCTCAGCTACTTTTGACGTCCATGATTGGCTTCGTGAGCCTCCTCCTTGATAGCCATAGCCTCTGAGGAAGTCTTTTTGATCTGTCTCCCCTCCAATATTTCGGAATCTTGGGATATAAATTCCATTATTCCGTCTTCCTGTATAATATTTGTCTTGGAAATCATCTGTCGTTGCAGAAGCACCCACCCCTAAATGGTGGTCCATAATATTTCTTCCGAGCTGATCTGAAGCATTCCCCATTCCATTAGGGAAATATTCAGACTTAGATTGCATAAGAATAGAGGTTGAAGCAACAGCAGACGCACAAAGGAAAATAACCTTCGCATTGAATTCGTAGACCTCATTGGTCTCACTGTCAATAATACGTACCCCAGAAGCACGTTTTTTCTCAGCATCATAAATAACCTCAGTAACTATAGAGTGTGGACGTAAAGTCATATTTCCTGTTTTTTCAGCTGCAGGAAGTGTAGAAGAGTTACTGCTAAAGTAGGCCCCAAAAGGACATCCTCTCATACATCTAGATCTGTATTGGCAGCTCATTCTTCCCAATCCGGGTTTGGTCCCTTCTGTGATGATTGCTGTCCTTCCTATTGTTAACAATCTGTCTTGGTAATTTTTACTAATCGCTGCTTGTAAATGGTCTTCCACGCAGGTTAGTTCCATAGGTTTTAGATAATTCCCGTCGGGAAACTGTGGAAGGCCCACATTTTGACCGCTGACTCCAATATAGCCTTCTACATAGTTGTACCAAGGAGCCATGTCTTTATATCGTATTGGCCAATCTATGGCAACACCATCCTTTAGATTCGCCTCAAAATCAAAATCTGTAAGGCGATAAGATTGTCTCCCCCAAGTAAGTGATCTTCCACCTACGTGGTAACCGCGCATCCAATCAAAACGCTGAGTTTCATTATAGGGGTGCTCAAGGTCATTGACGAAAAAATGTTTTCTAGATTCTGTTGTTGTATAACCCGTTCGGCTTTGCTTTCCTTGGGTTTTTCTTGTTTCATTTGTAATCACATCTCCATGTTTGTAATCCCATGGATCGTCATTCATTGTAGGGTAGTCTTCAATATGTTTTACCATTCTACCTCGCTCTAGGACCAGTGTTTTTAATCCTTTTTCGCATAATTCTTTTGCTGCCCATCCGCCACTTACACCGGTTCCTACAACAATCGCATCATAGTTTGTTTCCATCAATAATTGTTTTTTTTTCAAGAGACTCAAATATATATATTTTTAGATATAATTCTTAGATTGGTACACTATTTAAAATCATTTTGAATAGATTAGTTAATTCTATATTTGACTAGAATAATTTTAAAACGTTTAATTAGAAAACAAAAAAACCAAATATGATGAAACCAACTCTTGCACTCTTACTGATAAGTTTATTTATCTCTTGTCAAAATCCAAAAAAAGAAACGCCAAAGCAGGCTCCCTTTTTCAAACTTTCTTTAGCTCAGTGGTCTTTTAATAAAAGTTTTCGCTCTGGGGAAGTTTCGCCCTATGAATTTGCCAAAATGGCAAGTGAGCTCGGGTTTGAAGGTTTAGAATACGTCAATCAACTTTACCCTGATGTTATGGAAAGCGAAGACAAAGCGGTAGCTCTTGACAGTTTTGTTGCTAAAAATAATCGCCTTGCTCAAGCCTATAATATGAAAAATGTACTCATAATGATTGATAGTGAGGGTGATTTAGCAAGTTCGGATGAAAGCGTGCGCCAGCAAGCTGTTACAAATCATAAAATGTGGGTTGATACGGCTAATAAAATGGGCTGTAGCGCCATAAGACTCAATCTTTTTGGAGAAAAAGACCCTGAAAAATGGGTGGCCAACTCCATCACTAGTCTCAAAGAATTAGCCGCTTATGCTTCAGACAAATCTGTAAATGTCATTGTTGAAAATCACGGCCGCTTAAGTTCAAATATTCCTGTTCTTATGCAGGTTATTGAGGGTGTTGGAATGGAGAACTGTGGTACCCTTCCTGATTTTGGAAATTTTTGTATTGCTGAAGAGGGTTACGGCTCACTTTTTGACGGCAGCTGTAAAGAATTCTACGATCCTTATCAAGGGGTTTCAGAAATGATCTCTTCTGCCTTTGGTGTGAGTGCAAAGTCTTATGACTTTAATGAAGAAGGAAATGAAACAACCTTAGACTATAACAAGCTTATTGGGATTGTGAAAGAAGCTGGCTATAAAGGGTATATCGGTGTAGAATACGAAGGAAATCGACTTTCTGAAGAAGAAGGAGTTAAGGCGACTAAAAAATTACTTGAGCAAATCGCTTCAACACTCTAAAAATGAAAGCCACAGTAAAAATTCAGCTTTCTGTCTTATTCTTCCTAGAGTTTTTTATTTGGGGAGGATGGTTTGTGACGATGGGTACTTTTTTGTCCCAAAGTTTCAATGCCAGTGGAAGCGATTTGGCTTTGGCCTATGAAACCCAATCTATCGGTGCTGTTATTGCACCCTTTGTCATTGGGCTCATTGCGGATCGGTATTTTGCAGCGCAAAAAATATTGGGCGTATTACACCTCCTGGGAGGAGCCCTTTTATTTCTGGCTGGAGCATCAGAAAGCTTTTCGCTTTTTTACCCCTATATACTCCTGTATATGCTGTTATATATGCCCACTTTGGCATTGGTGAATTCTATTGCTTTTTATCAAATGGAAGCTCCTTCAAAAGAATTTGGACCGATTCGAGTGCTTGGAAGTATGGGCTGGATTATTGCAGGCTTCTTAATTGGATTTTTAGGGTGGGAAAGCAGTCAATTATTGCAAAATACTTTCTATATGACTGCAACAGCCTCTGTATTTTTAGGTATTTATAGTTTTTTCCTTCCCAATACCCCCCCAAAAGTAAAAGTAGGAGAAAAAGTAAGCCTTAAAAGCATCCTTGGACTAGATGCCCTCGCGCTTTTAAAAGACAAAAGGTATTTGATCTTCTTTATTGCCTCTGTATTGGTGTGCATCCCTTTGGCATTTTACTATCAGCATGCCAATCAATTTCTCAATGAAATAGGGATGGAAGCAGCCGCTTCAAAAATGGTGATGGGTCAGCTTTCGGAGGTCTTTTTTCTACTCTTACTCCCCTTATTTCTCACGCGCTTTGGACTCAAAAATATACTCGTTTTTGGAGTCCTTGCATGGGGGCTTCGGTATTTGCTCTTCGCTTATGGGGATGCGGGAGAAAATACCTGGATGTTGATCTTTGGAATCATTTTACACGGAATCTGTTATGACTTTTTCTTTGTTTCGGGTCAAATCTATACCGATTTTAAAGCCGGAGAAAAATATAAAAGCGCCGCTCAAGGCCTTATAACCTTAGCTACTTATGGCCTTGGGATGCTTATCGGTTTCAGATTTGCAGGATGGCTCACTGATCAATATATAAGTGAGACGGGGCATTTTTGGAAAGCGATATGGGTACAGCCCGCCATTTTTTCATTTATTATTTTAATCTTATTTTTAGTTTCTTTTAAAAATGAAACCATTAAAATTAAATCCGCATGAGTAAAATTAGACTTGGAGTTCTAGGAGGGGGTGGAGATTCGCTAATTGGCATCCTTCACCGTGTCGCCTCTTCTATGTACGATCGTTATGAACTTACAGGGGGTGTTTTTAACCCCAACTATACTGAAAATATCAAGTTTGCAGAACAAATTGGTGTAAATACAGACCGAGTCTATAAAGACTTTGATCTTTTTATTTCCGAAGAACTAAAAAAACCCAAAGACGAACGCATCGAGGTGGTTTCAGTTTTGACTCCAAATTTTTTACACTTTCCGATGGCCAAAAAGTTATTGGAAAATGGATTTCATGTCATCTGCGAAAAACCCTTGACTACTACCTTTAGCGAGGCGAAAGAACTTGAGGCCCTACAAAAACAACACAATGCGATCTTCGCTGTAACCTATACCTATACGGGTTATCCAATGGTGCGCCATATGAAACACATGATTGCTGAAGGCGCACTCGGGGAAATCCAAAAAGTTGATGTTCAGTATTACCAAGGATGGATTAATCCAGTACTTCATGATCCAGAAGTCCGTAAAACTGTTTGGCGTCTAGACCCCAAAAAAGCGGGGATCAGTTCTTGTATCGGTGATATTGGAACCCATGCTTTTCAGATGACAGAATACCTTACGGGTATGGAAGTGAAATCAATATTGGCTGATTTAAATACAGTATACGCCGATAACAGTTTAGATGTAGATGGAACCGTTCTCGTACGGTTTTCTGATACCGTTAAAGGTGTGATTAGAGCCAGCCAGATCGCAACAGGAGAAGAAAATGGCTTGACAGTAGCCGTCTATGGTAGAAAAGGCGCTTTTCGATGGGAACAAGAAAATCCAAACTTCCTTTACCACCTCACAGACGACGAGCCCAGACGTGTCATTAAACCAGGAAATGCCTATGCCTCTGCAGTAGCTCAAGACGGCACAAAGCTACCAGGAGGACACCCTGAAGGTATCTTTGATGCGATGGGAAATATTTATAAAGGCGTTGCCAAAGCACTGCGCAATGAACAATCTTTTGACGGTGAATACCCTACCATGAACGACGGGGTAAGAGGGATGCTTTTTATTGAAAAAGTGGTAGAATCTCATAAAAAAGGAAATATATGGCTGAGCTTGGAAAATCAATGAAAACGATAAAAGGGCCCGCGCTATTTCTCGCCCAATTTGTAGACAGTAAAGCGCCGTTTAATACATTGGAGGGGATGTGTAAATGGGCAGCAGATTTAGGCTATAAAGGAATTCAAATTCCTACTTGGGAGCACTTTCTTATTGACTTAGATAAAGCGGCCGAAAGTCAAACTTATTGCGATGAGCTTAAGGGGAAAATAAATTCCTATGGTCTAGAGATCACAGAATTATCTACCCATCTTCAGGGTCAGCTTGTAGCAGTCCATCCAGCCTATGATTTGATGTTTGATAATTTTGCTCCCGATAAAGTCAAAAACAATCCAAAGGCCAGAACTGCATGGGCTATAGATACGATGAAAAAAGCAGCCATTGCCAGCAAACGTCTTGGCTTAAAAACACATGCTACTTTTTCTGGTGCCTTACTTTGGCATACGTGGCACCCATGGCCACAACGCCCCCAAGGACTTGTTGAAATGGGCTTTGAAGAACTAGCCAAACGCTGGACACCTATCTTAGATGTGTTTGATGAAAATGGAGTAGATGTATGTTATGAGATTCATCCCGGAGAAGACCTCCACGATGGCGTTACTTTTGAGCGCTTTTTAGCGGCAACCCATAACCACAAACGCGTAAATATTCTATATGATCCGAGTCATTTTGTGCTTCAGCAACTTGACTATATTGAGTATATAGACCACTACCATGAATTCATCAAGTCTTTTCATGTTAAAGATTCGGAATTTAAGCCTACTGGTAAAAAAGGGGCTTTTGGCGGCTATGGAGACTGGATAGACCGTGCGGGTAGATACCGGTCACCAGGGGATGGACAAATTGATTTTAAAACCATTTTTACAAAACTGACCGAATACGGATGTGACCTCTGGGCAGTAATGGAATGGGAGTGCTGTATTAAAAGTCCTGAACAAGGTGCGCGTGAGGGTGCACCCTTTATACAAAAGCATATAATCGAAGCAACTCAGAAAACATTTGACGATTTTGCTGGTGGTACTGTTGATAAACAATTTTTAAAAAATATATTAGACTTAAAATGAAAAATACTATACTCATTCTCTTATCCCTAGTTTTTATAAGTGCAACTTCTTTTCCAGCTGAGGAGAAGTGGGAATCTCTTTTTGATGGAGAAACACTAAATGGATGGCATCGCTTTAATAGAAAAGGAGTCACTCCTGTTTGGACGGCCAAAGAGGGCGTTCTCACTTTTGATCCTGAATTAAGACCAAAAGGCGATTATATTCATGACCTCGTTACAGATAAAATTTATAAAAGTTTTGAACTCTCTATAGAATGGAATATCTCTGAAGGGGGGAATAGTGGTATTTTTTGGGGTGTTCAAGAAGGGGAAGCCCATAATAAACCTTATTCTACTGGACCCGAAATTCAGGTTTTAGATAATGAACGACATCCCGATGCAAAAGCCAATCCTAAATTTCATCAAGCAGGCGCTCTCTACGACTTAGTTCAACCCTCTCAAGATGTTTGTAGACCTGCAGGGCAATGGAATCATGTAATGCTCAGAATTGATCACAATAAAAATGAAGGAAGCGTAAAATTAAATGGAACTAAGATTGTCGAATTTCCCCTTAGTGGTCCCGAGTGGGAAGCCTTAGTGGCCAACTCTAAATTTAATGACGACTGTGATTTTAAACGCTTCGCTAAATTCAAATCAGGTAAAATAGGATTACAAGATCACGGAGATAAAGTTTCTTTTAGAAATATTAAAATTAGAGAACTTTAATACCCTCCAGCTATGATCTTGTCCATGACGGGTTACGGAAAAAAAGAAACCCAATGGGAGGACAGACTCATCAGTTTAGAAATTCGCGCTTTAAATAGTAAAACTGCGGATGTTAATCTGAGGACTCCAGCCTATCTGAGAGAATTGGATACTGTCTTTCGTAAGCACCTTGCCAGTAGAATGCACCGAGGTAAAATCGATTTGACTATTTATGTAGAATTTAATGGCGAAAATGCACCTACAAAAATAAATACGCAAATTGTCAACTCCTATATCAAGCAATTGGAAAGCCTCGCTGAAGCGACACCAAGCGAACGTTTGGCACTTGCTATGCGATTGCCAGACACCTTAACTTCAGAGCGAAATAGTTTAAGTGAAAGTGAAAAAAAGACCCTTTTTGTACTCCTCGATCAAGTAATCGATGAAATCACCCATTACAGAAAAGAAGAAGGAGAAAGTCTTGAAAAAGATTTTATGCATCGTATTGAGAAAATTGAAAACTTCCTAGAGGACATCAAAAAAATAGATCCTGAGCGTAATCAAAAAGTAAAGGCTAAACTGCGCAATGCACTTGATGAATTAGAAGTCGAAATTGATCATAATCGGTTTGAACAAGAACTTATTTATTACCTAGAAAAATTTGATATTACTGAAGAAAAAGTAAGGCTTACTAATCATTTGGCCTATTTTAAAAAAGCGATGTCTAGTACTGAGCCAATAGGTAAAAAATTGGGTTTTATTGCCCAAGAAATAGGTCGAGAAATCAATACAATAGGCTCAAAAGCCAATCATGCCGAGCTCCAAAAAATTGTCGTCCAAATGAAGGATGAGCTTGAAAAAATAAAAGAACAACTCTTAAATGTCCTCTAAATTGAATGCTGGAAAGCTCATTGTACTCTCAGCACCCTCGGGGAGTGGTAAAACTACTTTGGTTCAATACTTACTCAAGCAAGACTTAGCCCTCGGATTTTCGATCTCTGCGACTTCAAGACCCATGAGAGGGGCTGAAATTGAGGGTGTCGATTATTATTTTCTCAGTACAGAGCAGTTTGAAAATAAAATAAACGAACAGGCATTCTTAGAATATGAGCAAGTATATAGAGGTGTATATTACGGTACTTTAAATTCTGAAATTACACGTCTGTGGGAGCAGGAGCAGCATATACTCTTTGATATAGACGTACAGGGAGGATTGACAATTAAGGAAAAATTTCCTGACCAAACACTGGCGCTTTTTATCCAACCTCCCTCAGTTGAAGAATTAGAAGCACGCCTAAGAAAACGTGCTACTGATGATGAAGTCAAAATTCAAGAACGCCTGCATAAGGCACAAACTGAGCTGGAATACGCGACCCAATTTGATCAAATTATTATTAATGACGATTTGGAAACTGCAAAAAAAGAAATTGTGCAATGTGTCAAGCATTTTATTGAATCTTAACGGAATCCCTACCTTTACAGGGTGAAAAAAACAGGTCTCTATTTTGGTAGCTTTAATCCCATACACAATGGACATTTGGCTTTAGGGCATTATTTTTTAAAAAATTCGCCTTTAGATGAAATCCGTTTTATTATCAGCCCTCAAAATCCATTTAAGAAAAATCAAAACCTATTGCCGGAGAAGGCACGCCTTGAAATGGTCCGTTGTGCCATTGAAGAATTAGCTGGATTCTCCTATTCTACTATAGAATTTGAATTGTCAAAGCCCAACTATACCTATGACACTTTAAAATTTATCACCCAAAAAGAGCCTTTAACTGCATTTTCCCTATTGATGGGTGAAGACAATCTCGCTTTTTTTCATCAGTGGAAAAATTTTAACGAAATTCTAGAATTAGTAACGCTCTATATTTACCCTAGAGCGAATTCAGAACCTGCCATTGAATCTTTTTCAAATCATCCCAAAATCAAGTGGTTTAAGGCCCCAACATTAGACTTTAGTGCCACTGATATAAGAGAACGAATACACTTAGGCAAAACCATTGCGCATCTTGTCCCCGATGCTGTGCGTAAAGAGATAGAAGTCAAACAATATTACAGCTGAGTAATTGTTCTTCCCTATAGCCTTTTCTAACCCTTTTAGACCCATAACGGCAATTAAAGTAATCTTGCTAATCGCGCACTGATTGCCTCCCTACTCCAATCCTCAATTTGAGGAAATTTATTCCTGAGCTGCCCTTTTTCTTTTCTTGCTTTACCAATAAATTCAAGAATTTCTTTCTCTGCATCGGGGCTTAAGAGTACCCCTGCAGTCCCTTGCATAAGAAAGCGGCCTACCTCAGAGTCTGGATTGCCAAGGCAAAGGATGGGTTTTTCGGTAGCTATGTATTCCAATAGCTTTCCAGAAATCATCTGCTGTTCTGCCCCTCTAAAAATAAAATTCACTAATAAATCTGCGCTTTTCATTAACTGAACTGCCTTTTCATGCGCAAGATAACCGTGGTCTTTTACTTTACTCTCAGGTAAATTTTCTTTAAACTCATTTATAATATGTTCTGGGATTTGACCGGCGAGAGAAACTACGATTTCATTGTTAGCTGGTAGTTTTTTGAGGGCTGCAATCAAGGTTTTATACGCTTGGTTTTCTGTGAGTAGTCCTGTATAGACGATATGAAAATAGGGGTGTTTTTTCTCAGGTGTTTTGGCCATAAGTGAAGCGTCATAGCCATTGGGTAATGCATAGAATGTCTGATTGGGGGCAAGGTTTTTTAGGTAGTTATGAAAATTTCCGGCAACTGTTGTCAATACACAATCTGCATAATTTACGATTCGCGCTTCTTCTCTTTGATCTTTTTTTACTGCCCAGCTTGTACGATACAATTGCGCATTATAAAATAGCGTTACCCAAGGATCTCTAAAATCAATAATCCACCTTAGTCCAAATTTCGATTTGAGTTGGCTTCCTACCCAATGGGCAGAATGGGGGGGTCCTGTAGTAACCACCAAATCAATCCCCTCTTTTTGAACTAAATTTTGTGCCGCCTCCCATGCAAATTTCCGCCACCCTTTTCGTGCATCTGGGATGAAGAAATTTCCTCTGATAAATGCGGCCAGTTTTCCAAATAAATCCTTTCTCTGTATTGCTCCCTGAGGAATACCCCCTCTATCAGAAGAGCTATTTAATCGAGCATACCAGCGTAGGGGCTCTCTTGTTTGCGTTCGTATAGTGGTAAGGTTTTTTACTTCTTTATTTAGACTAGAATCCAAAACGGGATAAGCTGCTTGCTTTTCATCCACAGTAATAATAAAAGGCTCCCATCCTAGCGCTTTTAAATTTTTTGCAAAATACATCCAGCGCTGCACCCCCGACCCTCCTGAAGGGGGCCAGTAGTAAGTAATGATCAATAGTTTTTTGGCTTTAGCTTTCACGCTTAGGTTTTGCCTTCCATAAAGGTACGGAAGAACAGGCTTCTCCGTAAAATAAGCTTTTGGCTATGGGTTGTAAATGCTTAATTAGTGCGATATAGGCCGCTTCGGGAATCGAAGCATCTGAGCAGCCCTTAATCATCAAAGGTTTGTCTTTGAATGTGTCTAGATCAAGTTGTAGGATGGCCGCTGAAAAAAGTTGTTTTTCTAAGTCTTCTAAAGTACCCATCACAATTGTTTTTGCAAAAGGATTTAAATGTGTGGCAACTAAAAGACTGGCCCAAGCAGGCAAAATTGCATCAGCGCTACAGCCTAATGCGATATGCTGGTTCTTATATTGTTCCCAATGGTGCTCTTTTAGTGCTGCTCTAAATGATTTTTCACGCAGTATAATCCCCTCCTCAAGCCATTGGGCAATATCAATAAAAGCGCGCGTTCCCTCAGTCTTGAGCATTTCTAAATCAACTGTAATTAGGGGACTCTTTGCGACTTTATTGAAAATTGGTGTTTCCATTTTTACAACATTCCAAGTTCAAGTTTGGCTTCTTCACTCATCAGCTCTTGGGTCCAGGGTGGATCAAAAGTAATTTCAACCTCTGCCTCCTTTACGGCATCTAATGATTTGACTTTTTCCTCTACTTCCACAGGCAACGTTTCCGCCACAGGACAGTTGGGAGTAGTAAGCGTCATTAAGATTTTGACTTCATTGTTTTCATTGACAAAAACATCATAGATTAAACCCAATTCATAAATATCTACAGGAATCTCTGGATCGTATATTGTTTTTAAAACAGCAACAATCTTTTCTCCTAAAGCCGAAGTATCTGGTGTTTCTGACATAGTATTTAATTCAATTGTGTTTGAAAAGCCACTGCATACATTTTAATTTGTTTGATCATTGAAACCAAACCATTTGCACGTGTGGGTGATAAATGTTCTTTCAATCCTATCTTATTAATAAATTCTGTATCTGCCGCTAAAATCGCTTTGGGTGATTGCCCCGAAAAAACACGTATCAAAATAGCGATTATTCCCTTTGTAATAAGGGCATCACTGTCTGCAGTAAATACTAATTTATCTGCTTCTAATTCTGCATGCACCCATACCTTACTTTGGCAGCCTTTAATAATATTGTCTTCTGTTTTATAGGCGGGTGCAATCAGTGGTAGGGTTTTTCCTAAGTCTATCATGTGCTCATAGCGTTGCATCCAATCCTCAAATAATGAAAACTCTTCAATTACTTCTTGTTGTCTTTCTTCTATTGTTTCCATAGTTAAAAGTAAAAATTTATTGCAACATACTTATCGCCTTCTCGAGTCCTTTGACCAGCTGATCAATTTCCTCTTTTGTATTATAAAAAGAAAAAGAGGCGCGTATAGTCCCTGGGATTTGAAAAAAATCCATAATGGGCTGGGCACAATGGTGTCCGGTTCTTACCGCAATCCCCATATGATCTAATATACTTCCCACATCATAAGGATGTAAGCCTTCGATATTAAATGAAAGTACAGCCGTTTTCTCTATAGCTTCTCCGTAAATTTTAAGGCCGGGTATTTTTTTTAAAGCTTGGGTAGCATAGTCTAATAAGCTTGCTTCATAAGCTGCAATGGCGTCAAAACCGATAGCATTCATATAGTCCAGTGCTGCGCCAAAGGCTATTCCCCCTGCAATATTGGGTGTTCCCGCTTCAAATTTATGGGGCAAGGCCGCATAGGTTGTTTTTTCAAAAGTCACAGTGGCAATCATTTCCCCCCCACCCTGATAGGGAGGCAATTTAGTGAGTAAGGCTTCTTTACCATAGAGCATCCCTACTCCCGTAGGACCACATAGTTTATGGGCGGAAGCCACATAGTAATCTACCTCTAATGCTTGGACATCTGGTTTGAGGTGTGGACAGGCTTGGGCACCGTCAATTAAAACCTCCGCTTGAACAGCATGGGCCTTCGCAATAATTTCTTCTACGGGATTGATCGTCCCCAGCGCATTGGACACGTGGTTTACAAAAACCAGTCTTGTTTTCGCTGACAAAAGGCGCTCAAAAGAGCCTAAATCTAAAGTGCCTTGCTCAGTCATTGGAATGACTTTTAACTGGGCGCCCGTTCGCTGACAAAGCATCTGCCAGGGTACAATATTGGAGTGGTGCTCTAAGGCAGAAATCAATAATTCATCTTCGGGACCTAGGAGTTCGGTATAGCCGGAAGCAATTAAATTTATACTTTCTGTTGTACCTGCAGTTAAAATTATCTCATGCGGATGGGCCGCATTAAAGTGCTGCTGTATTTTTTGTCGGGCGTGTTCATAGGCCTCAGTTGCTTCTTGGCTCAGCTGATGCACCCCTCGATGAATATTTGAATTGAGTCGGGTATAATAATCTGTAATCGTATCGATCACTTGTCGTGGCGTTTGGGAAGTTGCCGCATTATCAAAATAAATCAAAGGTTGCCCCTTTACTTTTCTTGAAAGTATGGGAAAGTCTGCTCTAATTTTATTGATATCTAGCATTTAGAGTTCAAAACCTAAGTTAACTCCCAATTTTTTTGCTATCTGACCATTGATTCTCTTTTTTAAAGTGGGGAGTTGTACACTTTCTAGCACATTATTGGCAAATGCATAAGTGAGAAGTGCTTTTGCTTCTCTTTTAGGAATCCCTCTCGAGCGCAGGTAAAAGAGCGCCTCTTCATCTAACTGCCCAATAGTACAACCGTGTGAACATTTAACGTCATCAGCAAAAATTTCAAGCTGGGGCTTGGTATTTACAGTTGCTTTATCGTCTAAGACAATATTATTGTTTTGCTGAAAGGCATTTGTCTTTTGCGCAATTTTATCTACTAAAATTTGACCATTAAATACCCCCTCAGATCGTGCTGCGAAGATGCCTTTATAGTCTTGATGACTTTCACAATTGGGATGGGCATGATGGACGAGCGTGGCGTGATCTACATGCTGTTTATCATGTAAAATAGTAACCCCTTTAAGGGTAGACAAAATATGTTCTCCTTTATGGAAATAGCGCAGGTTATTTCGAATTAATTTTCCCCCTAAAGAAAAAGTATGTACGCTGGCATGGCTGTTTTTTTCTTGTGCAATAAAAGTGCTGTCTATTAAAGAGGCTGAAGGAAGGTCATTTTGCAGTTTATAATAGTCCAAAAAGGCGTCCTGATGAACATGGATTTCAGTGACAGAATTTGTCACTACTGGGTGTTCTTTAAGACTCTGATGGCGTTCGATAATTTGGACTTGAGCATTTTGGTCTACAATAATTAAATTTCGGGGTTGTAACCAGAGTGCTTTTTCAGTCCCGGAGGAAAAATGAATAATTTCAATAGGCTTCTCTGCCACTGTGCTTTTGGGAATATAGATATAAGCTCCCTCTTTGGCATACGAGGTATTAAGCGCAGTCATACTCTCCCCTTGAGGCGCTATTTTATTAAAATAAGAATCTATTACAGTTTTGTATTTTGGTTTTGAAAGTGCTGCTGAGAGCAAACAAACATCTAATCCGTCATGGGTCGTATTGGAGAGAAAGGGACTATAAACTCCATCAATAAAAATTACCTTATAAGTGTCGGTATCATAGAGAAAATACTTTTTGACCTCATTGACATCTATACTGCGTTCTGACTTTGGGAAAAGGGCATAATCTCTTCGAAGTAAGGCTTCTAAAGAAGTGTATTTCCAGGCTTCTTCTTTTTTAGATGGAAATCCTTTTTCTTCAAAAACCTTTAAAGCATTGGAGCGCTCTTGGTACACATTGTCTGAAGCATTCAGGTCTTCTTCAAAAGCGAGGTGAGAAGAAATGAGTTTTTCTTTAAATTCCATCTGTTGCCAATTCTTTAATCCAATCGTACCCTTTGGCTTCTAATTCATGTGCCAATTCTTTTGTGCCAGATTTTACAATTCTTCCATCAAAAAGAACGTGTACAAAATCAGGAACGATATAGTCCAATAAGCGTTGATAGTGGGTAATGACAATAGTGGCATTGTCTTTACTTTTTAATTTATTGACCCCATTGGCTACAATTTTAAGGGCGTCAATATCTAAGCCTGAGTCTGTTTCGTCTAAGATAGAGAGTGAGGGTTCTAACATGGCCATCTGAAAAATCTCATTACGCTTTTTTTCTCCTCCTGAAAATCCTTCATTGAGTGAGCGAGATAAAAATTTAGAATCAATCTCTAAGAGCTGTGCTTTTTCACGAATTTTTTTTAGGAGTTCTCCTGCAGGCATTTCCTCCATCCCCTTCGCTTTTCTATTCGCATTGAGGGCCGTTTTAATAAAATTTGTAACTGTTACGCCAGGGATTTCAACAGGATATTGAAAAGAAAGAAAAATACCTTCATGTGCGCGTTCTTCAGCGCTTAATTCAGCTAAATCTTTTCCTTTCAAAAGGAGTTTCCCTTCTGTTATTTCATAGTCTTCATTCCCTGCAATGAGAGAGGACAAGGTACTTTTCCCTGAGCCATTAGGGCCCATAATAGCGTGGATTTCCCCCGCCTTAACATCCAAGTCTATTCCTTTAAGTATAGCTTTACCCTCAACTTGAGCGTGTAAATTTTCAATTGTTAACATAGCTTTTTTTTATCCTACTGATCCCTCCAGGGAAATTTCCAATAATTTTTGTGCCTCCACAGCAAATTCCATCGGGAGCTTATTTAATACCTCTTTGCTAAACCCATTGACAATTAGGGCGATGGCTTTTTCAGTATCGATTCCTCTTTGGTTGCAATAAAAGATCTGATCTTCTCCGATTTTACTTGTTGTGGCCTCGTGTTCGATCTGTGCTGAGTTGTTTTTTGCTTCTATATAGGGAAAGGTATGTGCTCCACATTCATTACCCATAAGAAGCGAATCACACTGAGAAAAATTTCTCGCATTTTTCGCTCTTGGACCTACTTGTACAAGACCTCGATAGCTATTTTGTGATTTTCCTGCTGAAATCCCTTTAGAAATAATCGTACTTTTTGTATTCTTCCCTAGGTGAATCATTTTTGTTCCTGTATCTGCTTGCTGGAAGTTATTCGTAACTGCAATTGAATAAAATTCTCCCACAGCATCATTCCCTTTTAAAATACAGGAGGGATATTTCCAGGTAACGGCAGATCCGGTCTCTACCTGGGTCCAAGAAATTTTAGCACGGTCATGGCAAATTCCACGTTTGGTGACAAAATTATAGACCCCTCCTTTTCCTTCTTTGTCTCCAGGGAACCAATTTTGCACTGTCGAATACTTGATTTCGGCATCGTCTAAGGCAATGAGTTCTACTACTGCAGCGTGTAACTGATTCTCATCTCGAGAAGGCGCGGTACACCCCTCTAAATAGCTAACATAACTCCCTTGATCTGCTATTACTAATGTACGTTCAAATTGACCTGTCCCCGCTTGATTTATTCTAAAATAGGTAGAGAGCTCCATGGGACAGCGGACCCCTTTTGGAATATAGCAAAAGGACCCGTCTGTAAAGACTGCGCTATTGAGGCCTGCATAGTAGTTGTCTTTGGGAGGTATAACACTCCCTATGTATTTTTTTACGAGTTCAGGATGCTCTTTTATCGCTTCTGTAATCGAACAAAAAATAATCCCTTTTTCCGCTAAGGTTCCTTTAAATGTAGTCGCTACCGAGACCGAGTCCATCACTATGTCTACAGCTACTCCTGATAGTTTTTTCTGCTCTTCAATAGAAATTCCCAGCTTTTCAAATGTTTTAAGTAATTCGGGGTCTACCTCATCCAAGCTGTTGTATTTAGGTTTTGACTTGGGTGCTGAATAATAAGAAATCGCCTGTAAATCTGGCTTTTTATATTTGACATTTGCCCACTCTGGCTCTGTCATTTCTGACCAAGACTCAAAAGCCTTCAAGCGCCATTCAGTCATCCACTCAGGCTCTCCCTTTTTTTCCGAAATCTTCCTGACGACCTCTTTATTTAAACCACTAGGAAAGGTATCCGAGTCGATATCGGTATAAAAACCATACTCGTATTCTTTAGTCTCTAGTTCTTTCTTTAATTCTTCTTCTGTATACGCCATTTTCTTTTTTTAAAGCGAAAAACTTTCTCCACAACCGCAGGTTCTTTGCGCATTTGGATTGTTAAATACAAATCCTTTGCCATTGAGTCCTCCAGCGTATTCTAAAGTAGTCCCCACCAGGTAAAGCAGACTTTTTTTATCTACTAAAATCCGAACTTCATTGTCTTCAAATAGTTGATCATCCTGCTCCAGGTGCTGATCAAATTTTAGTTCATAGGAAAGTCCAGAACACCCACCGCTCTTAACCCCTACTCGAACATAATCTTTCGATGGGTCAAAACCTTCTTCTTTCATGAGTATTGCTACTTTTTCTCTCGCTGTTTTAGCAACCTTTATCATCTAATAAAGAATTAATCTAAATAATATGCAAATATAGCGTATTTAATACGATTTTCTTAGTTAACTGATTGATTTGCCCTATGCTTTAATTGGGTTTCTAAATCCTCGTTTAAAATCTGAGAAAAGCGTGCTCCTAGAAGAGTTAAAAATAAACTACTGCATAGAACAGGGAGCAATGAAAAATTTAAAGATTAACGATCGGAGGGTATCACTAAAAATACACCCGAATCGATATCGCTTATCGCAATTATCCCGCTCTCAAAAAAAGGATAGATATTCCATACTCCGTTATAGGTAGGGTCGTCATGACTCGGGTGGGTATCAAAAAATCCGAACTCTTCAATTTGTTTCTCCTCGATCGCTTCCAGATTTAAGACCCGCAGCCCAGCCGTATAGTTGGCTAGATAAAAAAAGGATCCTTTTACATATCCATTGTGGTCTATAGAGGGGGTTTGGCCTCGGTAGGTTAAATGTAATTTTGGTGCTTCTAAATCGGACAGGTCAAATATTTGAGTCGTCGTATTGAGGCCATAATTTACTTCGTCTAATTCGTCTCCTAATAAAAAATAACGCTGGTCTTCTGTTAAATATCCTTGGTGTGTAAATCCCATATTTTCATAGGTAATACGCTGGATGAGCTCAGGATTACTTTTATCTGTAATATCGAGTATCATCAGATAATTATCCGCTCCATGATGGCTATTGGCCCCGAATAGTAATTCTCTTTCCTGAAATTTTTCGTCAGGCCCTCGATAGGTGACAATTTGGGCGTCATGGGTATAACCTCCCTCCTCATAGCCCCCTACAATTTTGGGGTTTAAAGGATTCGAAAGATCGATAAAGACCGGCCCCCCATGGTATAAATCTGAGCCTAAAATATAGGCAAAAGCCGATTCTTCATTAATGGCAATATTATGTGCTTCGCCAAAATCATTGATCTGAGCATCTGCTTCATAAACTTCTGCTTCGCTTTTACCCCTCAGACGGGTTAGATCAAAAACTTGCATTCCATGGTCCTTGGCTTCACTGACTATATAAGCATAGTGTTGGTATACCTTGATATCGCGCCACGGACTTGACGCAGCAGCACTGGGTAATTTACCTAAATAAATTGGCGCTTCTGGGTTTTCTAGGGAAATAAAGGCCGTACCATCATCCAGGCCACTTAAAACATATTCTATCCCTGTTTCAGGATCGGTCCACCCCCAATTGTCATTAGCTGCATTACTGCCGAAATCACTCAGTGGAAGATGGGCAATTAAATCAAATCCAGAACAAGGGTATACGCCCGCAAAGCCGTCTTCACAGGGAGTAATTGTACTTAAACTTTCATTGGTACTCTCGGGTTCATACACTATAGGGCCTGGGAGTTGATCTGTTGTATTTTCTTCAATTAGAGGCGCTTCTGTACAGCCCAAATAAAGAAGTATTAAAAGTGTTTTTAAGGTAGATACAGTCACAGAATACAAACGGCAAGTAATAAAGGCGCTTTTTTGTTTTAACATCTTTAAGGGGTTCCTTACTTTTGAACCATGTTTGAAGATAGAAATATTCCTAAAACTTCCTTGGCGCAGCTGGGAGAATTTGCATTAATCGATCACTTAACCCAGACTTTTGAGTTAAAAAATAAGTCAAGTAAGTTGGGCATAGGAGATGATGCAGCCGTCATCAACCACGAAAAACAGCAGACTGTCATCAGTACCGATCTATTAATTGAAGGAATTCACTTTGACCTCAGCTATATGCCTTTAAAGCATTTGGGCTATAAAGCCGTCATGGTCAATCTGTCCGATCTTTACGCTATGAATGCCCACCCTACTCAAATAACGGTCTCTATAGCAGTCTCAAATCGATTTACCCTCGAAGCATTAGAGGCGCTTTATGAAGGCCTCGCACTGGCATGTAAAAATTATACTGTAGATTTAGTTGGAGGAGATACGACGAGCAGTACCTCTGGGCTTATACTTTCCATTACAGCAATCGGTGAAGTTTCAAAAAATAAATTGACCCGCCGTAGGGGCGCTCAAATCAATGATTTACTCGTAGTCAGTGGCGACTTAGGAGCCGCATATACTGGCCTTCAAATTTTGGAAAGAGAGAAGGCCGTATTTAAAGCTAATCCCAATGCACAGCCCGACTTGAGCCCTTACAGCTACAGTGTAGGGCGCCAACTGAAACCCGAAGCACGTAAAGATGTAATTGAACTCCTGGACGAATTGAAAATCGTTCCAACTGCTATGATTGATATTAGTGATGGCCTCTCCTCAGAAGTGCTTCATTTAGCAAAAGCTTCCGCAGTGGGTTTTCATCTCTTTGAAGAAAAAATCCCTATAGACCCAGAAGTCAGCTTCATTTGTGAGGAATTTAAAATAAATCCGACAACAGCAGCCCTCAATGGAGGTGAAGACTATGAATTACTTTTTACGATTGCACAAAGTGACTATGAGAAGATCAAAAATCACCCACTACTTTCGGTAATTGGGCATGTCGTTGAAAAAAAAGCAGGCTGTCAATTAGTTACTGGCCTTGGACAACAAATTGAATTGACAGCTCAAGGCTGGCAGAGCTTTAAAGATCAATAGGCTTAGCCTAGTGCGACATCTAAAGTCATCATCACTATAAAGCCCCCAATAAAGCCCAAAGTCGCAATATCGGTATATTTATCTTGCTGAGTTTCAGGAATTACTTCCTCTACCACTACAAATATCATAGCACCCGCAGCAAAGGCAAGTGCATAAGGGAGCAGGGGTTTAAAGAAGGTTACGGCTAAGGCTCCAAAAACAGCAGCAAAAGGCTCTACTATAGCTGAGAGCTGTCCATACCAAAAACTTTTAAAACGACTGACGCCTTGTCTGCGCATAGGCATCGATACAGCAATCCCTTCTGGAAAATTTTGTATTCCTATACCCAGTGCCAATGCTATAGCGCCTGCAATTGAAGCTTCGGGAATTCCAGCGGCTACCCCTCCAAATAAAACCCCTACAGCCAAGCCCTCAGGTATATTGTGCAATGTGATTGCTAATACCAATAAAGTGGTTCGGTGCCAAGGTGTTTTAATCCCTTCCGTTTCTTTGAAATTAATATGTACATGAGGTAATATTTTATCTAAACCGAAAATAAAGAGTGCCCCAAGGGCAAATCCAACCGCTGCGGGAATTACTTTGACGAATCCTTCTCCCGGACTCATTTCAATACCAGGAGACAAGAGGCTCCAAAAGCTGGCAGCTACCATTACGCCACCAGTAAACCCCAAAAGGCCGTCTAATATTGCCCTATTTAATTCTTTTACAAAAAAGACGAGCGCCGCCCCTAGTGCAGTAAGCCCCCATGTGAATAAAGTGGCATAAAAAGCCCCCATTACTGGACTTATCGATTCAAAAAAGGTGAGGATACGCTCCATACTTATTTCCGTATTGTAAAAATACGGACTTCCATGCAATTGTGGATCAATTCTACATGAATTAATTACTTTTACCACAGTGTCTGTGAAAAAGAAACAATTTGACTACATTATCTGTGGGGGAGGAGCCGCCGGTCTGCTGTTGCTCCAAGCACTCCGCGAAGATTCTTTTTTTGCAGAAAAGCAAATTCTCTTAATTGAAAAAGAAACCAAAAATAGCGATGACCGCACTTGGTGTTTTTGGGAAGCAGCAGAGGGTAAATTTGATGTTTTATTAACAAAAAAATGGCAGCAAGCTATATTTGCAGGTTCGCAGTCAAAAATAGCCTTTAACCTTCATCCTTTTCAATATAAAATGCTCAGGTCTGGCGCTTTTTATCATCACTACTTCCCAGAAAATTCGCCTCAAAAAAATTTTCATTTTCTTCAAGCAGAAATTAAAACCCTCGAGACAAAAGCAACCTTTACTGAAGTCTATACCAATCAGGGTGTATTTAGTGCAGATCATGTATTCAGTAGTTTATTTGACCCTGAGTTGCTCAAAAATCAATTTAAATATCCTGTTTTACAGCAGCATTTTATCGGATGGTTTATACAGGCCCCCGAGGGAAGTTTCAATCCTGATGAAATCGTATTTATGGATTTTAATATTCCTCAAAAAAATGAAACCCGTTTTCTCTATATGCTTCCTTTAAATGATCAGAAAGCTTTAGTAGAATATACCTTATTTTCCAAAGAACTCCTCACAAAAGAGGAATACGAAAATGGTATCAGGGCCTATTTATCAAAAATAAATATTACAGAATATACCATAGAAGAAAAAGAACAGGGTACAATCCCGATGAGCTGCTATCCTTTCCAATCTGCTAATCGCTCAAGCTTATTGCATATTGGTACAGCAGGAGGGTGGACAAAGGCAAGTACGGGTTTTACTTTTAAAAAGACACAAAGAGAAATTAGACGTCTGATTTCTTTTTTAAAAACAGGGCAACCGCTCAATGCTTTTCACCGAAAAAATCGCTTTTGGTTTTACGATTTGCTCTTTCTCGATGTACTTGAAAAATACAACCACAAGGGAAGCGAACTCTTTAGTCGAATGTTTGATAAAAATCCACCTGCAAGAATCTTTAGATTTTTAGATGAAAAAACCACTTTTGGCGAAGAGCTATTAGTACTGTCTTCCTTTTCTATCAAACAGATAGGCTGGTTTTTAGCTGCTTTTTTTAAACGGATATTTTAAGACTGTCTTTGCATCAACTGATTGGCAAAAGTCCTTAAAACTTTTCCCCCCTGCTCGTTTACCCTTAATACTTCAAGGAGCTTAAAGGCTTGCTGGGTATAGTTTTGCATCAGTTCCTGACTGGCTTCTGCAGCAGTAGTGGCAATAAAGAGTCGCTTTACGGCTTCAATTTTTTCTTCTGCTTTGATATCCCCTTTCGACTCAAACCATTGCTCTAACTCTTTTTTTTGTTCTTCAGTTCCTAAGTGTAAGGCTTTGTGGTATAGAATGGTTTTTTTATTCTCAATGATATCTCCTCCAAGCTGCTTTCCAAAACTTTTAGGGTCGCCAAAAGCGTCTAAGTAATCGTCTTGAATTTGAAAAGCCATCCCCAAAGCGATCCCAAAATCATAAATTTTTTGGGCTTCCTCTTCCTCCCTACCCGCAATATAAGCTCCCATTTTAAGAGCACACCCAACCAAAACCGCCGTTTTTAAACGAATCATTTCCAGATAGGCAGCAATCGTGGTTTGTTTTTGTTGCTCAAAGTCTATGTCATATTGTTGTCCTTCACATACCTCTAGCGCCGTTTGACTGAGCAGACGGGTTAATTTTGAATGCAACTCATCTGGATAAGCCTCTAAAGCTTGGTAGGCTTGAACCAGCAAAGCATCCCCAGACAAAATTCCTGTATTGAGGTCCCATTTTTCATGCACAGTCTCTTGCCCCCTTCGCAAGGGAGCCTCGTCCATAATATCGTCATGCATGAGTGTGAAATTATGAAACAACTCTACAGAAAGGGCAGCAGGAAGGCTTTGGTCTAGCTTTCCTTGGTAAGCGTCTGTTGCCATGAGTGTGAGCACGGGGCGGATGCGTTTGCCCCCCAATTCCATGATATACGCAATGGGAGCATATAAACCTGTGGGCGTTTTCTTTTTAGGAATCGCAGTCAAAAAGTCGATAAAAAGGGAACGGTAATGCTCCATTGCACTGTTTTTGGTAAAAATACAGTTTAATTCAATGGAAATAAAAAAAGAAACTTAGGAAACTTTTTTTGGTTATTTAGTTTCCTGTCATTATCTTCGCCAAAAAAATAAAATGAAAGAGGAAATTGTTGGGGAAGCAATCCGTCTTTTTCTACAGTATGGATTTAAGAGTGTTACGATGGATGAGATTGCCCAGCAAATGCGCATCTCAAAAAAGACAATCTATACCCATTTTGAAACTAAAGAGACCTTAGTAGAAGCCGCCGTTTTGACCCATCATGGGCATATTATGGATCGTATAAAAACGATTTCTAAACAAGCCAAAGACCCTATAATTGAGCTCTATCAGCTGAAGAAAGAGGCGTTGAACCACCTTTCTAATGAAGACAACTCCCCTCAGTACCAGTTACAGAAATTTTACCCTTCAATTTACCAAAAGGTGCGGGCCCAAGAGTTTGAAATTTTAGGGAGTTCTTTCTCTAATAGTCTAAAAAAGGGGATAGAAATGGGCCTTTTTAGAGCTGAAGTCGATATTGACTTTGTAACTCGTATTTATTTTAATGGAATTCAGGGAGTTACCAATATAGAACTTTTCCCCCTAGCGCAATATAAAATTGACAAACTACTTGTTTTATTTTCTGAATACCACTTGCGTGCCATTTGTACCCCTTTGGGTATAGAAAAATTAGAGAATTATAAAAAAGAATTTAACAGATGAAAACCTACCTTACCCCCCTGATCATGCTACTCTGCATAATCAGCATTGCCAGGGCACAAGAGCGTCCTGAGCGAATCTCGCTCGACCAAGCCGTCACTTTTGGTCAAGAAAATAACCGGCAAATTTTAAATGCTAGCCTAGAAGTACAGCGCGCCTATAAAGAACGCTGGAGTACTATAGCCATTGGTCTTCCTCAAATAAGTGCCAATGCTGATTATCAAAATTTTTTAGAACTCCCCACTTCCCTTATCCCTGCCCAATTTTTTGGAGGCAAAGAGGGCGAATTTGCCGAAGTGCAATTTGGTACCCCACAAACAATGACTGCTGGGGTCACACTGAGGCAATTGATTTTTGATGGGTCCTATTTTGTAGGTTTAGAAGCTTCAACGGTGTATTTGGATATTTCAAAAAATATACTGGAAAAAACAGCCCTTGAAATCAAGAAAAATATCGTCTCAACATACAGTTCTGTTTTATTAATTGAAGAAAATATTTTGTTTTTGGAGCAGAATAAAAAAACCCTTGAAGCCAATCTAAATGAAGTGACAGACCTCTTTAGAAATGGTTTTGAAGAGGAAGAAAGTGTAGAACAACTTAGGCTTACACTCGCTACAGTAGCTAACCAACTTCGGTATGCTAAAAATACAAAAAAAGTCACCCTAAATATGCTCAAGCTACTCATGGGCTTCCCTACTGAAGAGCCATTAGAACTTTCTGACACGCTGGATACACTTACTACAGAAGGACTTTTTGAACAAGAGTATCATTCTGACTTCAGTATAGAAAATAATATTGATCTGAAAATTGCTCAGACTAATTTGCGTTCTGAAAACCTGCTCTTTAAATACGAGAAATCCAAAAATATGCCCCGTCTAGATGGTTTTATTAATGGTAATTATACTGGAAATAGTCAAACCTTTTCTTTTACTGAAGCCGATCAAAAATGGTTTGGCGCCGCTATAGTAGGCTTGAACTTACAAGTCCCTATTTTTAGTTCCTACCTCAAAAGAGCCCAATCGCAAAAAGCGAAAATCGCGATTGAACAGGCCGAAACTGAATTAGAAGAAACCCAAGAACGAATAAATATTGAAGTTGACGCTGCAATAAATGAATACAATTTGGCAGTAGAGACTTATTTTACCAATAAAGAAAATCTGGCATTAGCCAGCCGTATAGAAGAAAAAAACCAAGCCAAGTATTTCGAAGGAATGGCAAGCGCCTTTGACCTAAGACAAGCCCAACTTCAATTGTACAGTGCTCAAAATAATTACATCACTTCTATCCAACAAGTCATCCAAAAAAAATTAACCTTAGAAATACTCCTTAACCCTACTGAAGAATAAAAATTATGAAAAAAATTTATCTTTTTTTAGGCCTCGCATTCCTAGCTGTAGCTTGTACAGAAAATAAGCCGCGTACAGAAAAGAGTGCCCTCGAACCAAAAAATTTAGATGCGCTTCAAGTGCAAAAAAATGAATTAACCCAACAACTGAATACCCTACAAATTGAACTCGATAAAGTTAATGCCGCAATAGACGAAAGCTCAGTAAGTGAAAAGCGCACCCTAGTAAGTGCTATTACTGTGGAAGAATCAAATTTTGAACATACTGTTGAAATACAAGCCAATATCCAAACGCGGCAGAATTTGACTTTATACCCAGAATTTGCTGGAAAATTGATACGAATTTATACCCAAGAAGGGGAAGAAGTCAAAAAGGGAGCTGTCCTAGCAGCAGTTGATGATTCAGGTCTTAAAGAACAATTAGATCAAATTGAATTACAATTAAAACTTGCCGAAACCACTTTTGAGCGTACTGCACGTTTGTGGGATCAAAAAATTGGTTCTGAAATGAAATATCTCGAAGCGAAAACGGGCTATGAAACACAAAAAAAACAATATGACCAAATGAAAAAACAATTGGCGAAAACAAAAATAATCGCCCCCTTCAGCGGGATTATTGATCGTGTTTTTGCTAATCAGGGCGCGAATGTAGCCCCTGGCGTAACTCCTATTTTAAGAATAGTAAACCTCAAGCACATGTATGCAGAAGCCGATGTGCCTGAACGCTATTTACCCACCCTGCAGGAAGGCAGCAAGGCCGCTGTTGAAATTCCTGTTTTGGGGCAAACCCTCCAAACACAAATACACCAAATCGGAAATTATATCCAACCCAGTAACCGAACATTTAGGATAGAAGCACCCCTAGAAAATCCTGAGGGTATAATAAAACCCAATTTAAATGCAAGAATTCGCATTATTGACTATTCAAATCCTAAGGCGCTCATGATTCCAAGGCGCATTATCAGAGAAAATGCAGAAGGCGCTTATTTTGTTTTTGCACTTGTAAATCCAGAAGATGAAAAGGGCTACACTGCCGCGCAGCGTTTTGTCAAACTTGGAAAAAGCAAAGGGGATTTAATCGAAATTACCGCGGGGATTGCTGTAAACGATTTATTGATTGATGAAGGCGTCAGTCAAATAGAATCCGATCAGAAAGTAAAACGCTTTGAAGACTAAAGTAAGGGATAATGAAAACACCTAATATTAAAGAATTCAATCTGGCGAGCTGGGCTATAGACCACCGCACCGTGATTTATGTAATCATGGCTATCTTCCTAATTCTTGGATTTAGTGCTTATTTTACAATGCCCCGAGAAACTTTCCCCGAAATCAACGACACCAAAGTCTTTGTAAGTACCGTTTATCCTGGAAATACGGCAGAAGATATTGAACGCTCGATTACAAACCCCCTAGAGGAAGCGCTTAAAGGGGTTTCAAATCTTGTTGAAATCCGTTCTACTTCCTCTGAAGACTTTTCTGTAATTGATATTGAATTTGATGAAAATATCACTATCGATGATGCCAAACAAAAAGTCAAAGATTTAGTTGATGGGATTACTTCGGGTCCAGACTGGCCTGTATTTAATAATGCCAAAGTTGAGCCTACTATATTTGAACTGGACTTTTCAGAATTACAACCCATTTTAAATATCTCTTTGCAAGGGGATTACCCTATAGAACAACTCAAGAGTTTTGCTGAAAAAATAGAATCACGTATTGAACAACTCCCCCAAATAAAAGAAGTCAATATCCGAGGGATTCAAGTATTTGAGGTAGAAGTAGCGGTAGATATTTATAAAATGACGGCAGCCAAAGTGTCTTTTAATAATATCCTTGGCGCCATCGGTAATGAAAATACGACAATCTCTAGTGGAAATATTGTAAGTGGTGGCCAACGCCGCAATATTCGTTTGACAGGAGAAATTGAAAATCCTCAGCAATTAAGAGATTTTGTCGTCAAAACCGATGGTGGACCTGTCTATTTAGGTGATATTGCAACAATCTCATTTAAAGAAAAAGAAGCCACTTCATTTGCCCGTTCGTATGGTGAAAAAGCAGTTCTTTTAGACGTGGTAAAGCGGGGCGGTAAAAACCTAGTACAAGCCTCCCAAGAGATTAAAGCGCTGATGGAAAATAATCAGGCTTTAGGAATCCCTCAGGATTTAAAAATTAAAGTGTCTAATGACCAATCAAATATGACCTTAAACCAGATCAGTGAGTTGGTAAACTCGATTGTTTTTGGGGTCATTTTAGTAGTTACGGTGCTGATGTTTTTCCTTGGTTTCCGTAATGCACTCTATGTAGGTTTTGCCATTCCCATGTCGATGTTTATGTCTTTTATGATTTTATCCTTTTTAGGTTATACCCTAAATACGATGGTCCTTTTTGGACTCGTTATGGGGCTCGGCATGTTGGTAGACAATGGAATCGTAGTTGTAGAAAATGTATACCGCTTGATGGAAAAAGAGGGCTATAGTCGAATTCAAGCAGCCAAAGCTGGGATTGGTGAAATTGCCTTTCCTATTATTGTCTCTACAGCTACAACCATAGCTGCTTTTGTTCCACTTGGGGCATGGCCCGGACTCATGGGTGAATTCATGATTTATTTCCCCATCACACTTTCAGTTGTTTTGGGATCTTCACTCATAGTGGCTATTTTCTTTAATTCTATGTTGGTTTCTCAATTTATGGAGATTAATGACCGCGAAATAAGCAACCCGTCTTTACAGCGCATCACACTCTTCATGGGTGGTCTGGGAATTCTCTTGCTCTTTGGGGGTCCCCAATTACGCCTTTTTGGAAATCTAATGCTTTTAGTTCCTGCCTTACTATGGGCTTATAAATACCTGATCAAAAAATGGGCGCTCGCCTTTCAAACTTCGTTTTTAGTTCGGCTGGAAAACAGCTACCGGACATTTCTTCATTTTGCCCTAAGTGGAAGAAAACCTTATTTGTTTTTAGGAGGTACATTTTTACTGCTTTTTCTCTCCTTTGCACTAATGGGTATTTTCCCTCCTAAGGTTGAGTTCTTCCCTGACAATCAGCCCAAGCAAATTTTTGTCTATATCGAGTACCCCGAAGGAACTGCTATTGAAAAGACCAACAGGACGACCCAGCAAATTGAAAGAGAAGTATTGTCGGTAATGGAGCGTCCCGAATTTAATAAAAATGGGCGCAATCTTCTGGTTGAATCTATGGTTGCCCAAGTAGGAGAAGGTGCGGGTAATCCCGAAGTAGATAATGGTAATACCAATGAACTCCCACACAAAGGAAAATTAACCTTAACCATGCAGGAGTTCAAATTTAGAGAAGGGGTGTCTAGTGAGCGCCTCAGAAAAGCAATACAAGAACAGCTTTTTGAAAAATTCCCTGGCGTGGCCCTCTCTGTTGAAAAAGACGCCAATGGCCCACCAGCAGGATATCCCATAACAATTGAAATTAAGGGGGCCCGTTATCTGGAATTAATTCAGACTGCAGAAAGCATGAAAGAATTTCTTAACCGAATCAATATCAGTGGGGTAGAAGAATTAAAAATTGACGTCAATAAAAATAAACCAGGTGTCCAACTTGAAATAGACCGAAAAAAAGCAGGCGCTTTGGGGGTCTCTGCAGCACAAGTAGGACAGCTCTTAAGAACCTCATTATTTGGTGCTAAAGCAGGCATTTACAAAGAAGAAGGTGAAGATTATGATATTAATGTCCGCTTTGATCAAAATAACAGATACGATCCCAATGCTTTATTTAATCAAAATATTATTTTTAGAGATCCCGCTACAGGTAGGATAAAAGAAATTCCTATTGCCTCTTTAGTTACACAGAAAAGTATTACCAGTTATAATGCGATCAAACACAGAGAGCTCAACCGCATTGTGACACTTTACTCTCCGGTATTAGCAGGTTTTAATGCCAATGAAGTCGTTGAGCTGGTCAAAACAGCCCTTGTCAATTTTGAACTGCCCGAGGGAGTAAGCTTTAAATTTTCAGGTGAAATCGAGGAGCAAGAAAAAAATATGGCTTTTCTCTCTAATGCTCTGGCTGCGGCCCTAGGCTTAATTTTATTACTCTTAGTCTTCCAGTTTAATTCAATTTCCAAGCCTTTAATTATTCTCTTATCTATTTTCCTCAGTTTTACGGGGGTCTTCCTCGGGTTAATGGCTTTTCAAATGCCTTTTGTTATTTTAATGACGATGATGGGGATTATCGCCTTGGCGGGTATAGTGGTGAATAATGGTGTCGTCTTATTGGACTATACTCAACTACTTATCGATCGTAAACGAGAATCTGAAGGGCTTAGTCCTGAGGTACTTTTACCCAAAGCCCTGGCCCTGCCAGAAATTATAGAAGGAGGGGCGGCTCGTTTACGCCCAGTAATATTAACCGCCATAACCACTGTATTGGGCTTAATTCCACTAGCCATTGGTTTAAATATTGATTTTTATTCTTTGCTGTCACAATGGGACCCTCAAATTTATGTGGGTGGCGATAATGTAATCTTTTGGGGACCGCTGGCATGGACTGTAATTTTTGGGTTAACTTTTGCTACTTTTCTCACACTTGTAATTGTTCCCGCAACCTTTTCAATAGTCTATACCCTCAAACTCAAGCTGAAGAAGATTTTATAAAGATGATCAAATCCTGAGGGTGATCCCTCAGGATTTAATATTTTTGTTCAACATTAAATCAGTATGTATAGAACTCACAATTGCGGCGCACTATCACTCTCAGAACTTAACCAAAGCGTACTGCTTTCTGGCTGGGTCCAAAAAATTAGAAATAAAGGGTTTATTATTTGGGTAGATTTGAGAGACCGCTATGGCATTACGCAACTCGTCTTTGATACCGAACGTACCCCTGCAGCGGTTTTTACAGCAGCCCAAGAACTGGGACGTGAATTTGTAATTCAAATAAAGGGAACCGTAATTGAAAGGGAATCAAAAAACCCAAATAGAGCCACGGGAGAGATAGAAGTGCTGGTAGAAGACCTTACACTTTTAAATGCCTCTAAAACACCCCCCTTTACAATCGCTGATGAAACAGATGGAGGGGAGGAATTGCGAATGAATTATCGCTATTTAGATATCCGAAGAGACCCCGTAAAAGAAAAACTCATCTTCCGTTCAAAAGTCACTATGGCGGTGCGCAATTATTTAAGTGAGGCGCAATTTATAGAAGTTGAGACCCCCTATCTTATAAAGTCTACCCCCGAAGGAGCCCGAGATTTTGTAGTCCCTTCCCGCATGAATGAAGGCCAGTTTTACGCCCTGCCACAATCGCCCCAAACTTTTAAGCAATTATTAATGGTAGGCGGCTTAGACAAATATTTCCAAATTGTGAAATGCTTTCGCGATGAAGACCTCAGAGCCGACCGCCAACCAGAGTTTACACAGATTGACTGTGAAATGGCTTTTGTAAATCAAGAAGATATACTCCAACAATTTGAAGGTTTAACACATCATTTACTCAAAGAAATCAAAGGGGTAGAGACGGGGCCCTTTCCACGCATGTCCTATGAAGAGGCCATTAAAACCTATGGCAATGACAAACCAGATATCCGTTTTGGGATGACTTTTAAAGAATTAAATGCCTTGGCTCAAGGCAAAGGATTTGGTGTTTTTGACAGTCAAGAATTAGTCGTAGGAATTGCCGTGCCGGGAGCTGCTGAAATGAGTCGAAAAGAAATTGATGGATGGATAGACTGGGTCAAGCGGCCTCAAATTGGAGCAAAAGGACTGGTCTATGTCAAATGCAATGCAGACGGAAGTTATAAGTCTTCAGTAGACAAATTTTTTAGTCAAGAAATACTCGCCGACTGGGCCCGCTTTTGTGAAGCGGAGCGTGGTGACCTGCTACTCATTCTTTCAGGCGAAGCCAATACAACACGAACACAGCTCAGCGCCCTCCGTATGGAATTAGCAACGCGTTTGGGACTCCGAAATCCAGAAGTTTTTGCCCCACTTTGGATTACAGATTTCCCTTTATTGGAATGGGACGAGGAGACTCAGCGTTATCACGCCATGCACCACCCCTTTACCGCGCCCAAACCGGAAGATTTAGCCCTTTTAAAAGAAAATCCAAGCGCCGTTAAAGCAAATGCTTATGACCTAGTACTCAATGGAAATGAAATTGGCGGAGGGTCTATACGAATACATGACCAGGCCTTGCAAGCACAACTTTTTGAACTGCTGGGCTTTTCCAAAGAAGAGGCGGAAGCACAGTTTGGCTTTTTGATGAATGCTTTCCAATACGGGGCACCTCCCCATGGAGGGATCGCCTTTGGCTTAGACCGCTTAGTCGCAATACTAGGAGGAGAAGAAACCATCAGGGATTTTATTGCTTTCCCCAAAAATAATGCAGGACGCGATGTGATGATTGATGCGCCAGCTCCTCTTCATCCAGAGCAATTAGAAGAATTAGCACTGAAATCCATTGCAAAACCAAAGCCATGAAGCTTTTTCTAAACGTCTTTTTTCTCTTACTCCTCAGTAGTTTAGCCTATGGCATCTATCACAGTTCACAGCTGAATTTTGAAATAGGAGAGCGTATTATCGGCTTTACAGTACTTTGCGGCGCTTTTATTTTTATGCCCCTTTTTCTATACCACCGCTGGAAGGGCAAACAACTCAAAGACTATACCTTGAGTGAAGAAAATTTAAAAAAAATGAGGGGAGAGGAATAAGTCTCAAAAAGTGCATTTTATCATTAAATGGACGTTCTTTTTTTGGAAATAATTGAAAATCAGCTGTTTTAATTCAATAAAAATGTTAAAAAAGATACTCCACCACAATAATAAGCGTACCTTTGGCTATAATTTTTTAAATAATAATATGACTGGTACAGTTAAATTTTTCAATGAAGCTAAAGGATTTGGTTTCATTACCAACGATGAATCAGGTGATGATGTGTTCGTTCACATTTCAGCCCTAAATGGCGTGACCCTTACTGAAGGGGCAAAAGTAGAGTATGTAGAAGAAGAAGGTAAAAAAGGAAAGCAAGCTTCCAATATAAGCCTATTATAATTTATATATGATTACTGTGACTAAAGCACCTTAAATAGGTGCTTTTTTTATTTCCTTTTATTCGCAAAAAACTGATCGAGTAAACTTTTTGATTCAGCCGCTAAAACACCAGAGCTAAGACTTGTTTTAGGGTGTAACTGAAGTCCTGCCTGATTAAATCCCCTTTGAGGGTCAGAAGCACCATAAACCACCCGTGTGATCTGGCTCCATTTTAATGCGCCAGCACACATTATACAGGGTTCTAGTGTGACGTAAAGAGTACAGTCACTGAGGTATTTGCCATTCAGATAATTGGCTGCTGATGTGATGGCTTGCATTTCGGCATGTGCAGTAACATCATGAAGGCGCTCTGTCAAATTGTGTGCCCGTGCGATAATCCGATTTTCAACAACGACAACGGCCCCTACAGGCACTTCGTCAGCGTGATAGGCCTTTTCTGCTTCGATAAGGGCCTGCTTCATAAAAAAAACATCGTCTAAATCCATGCCTAAAAATACAAATTATAGCGCGCGCACCCTCTTGGTTTTTAGCTAACTTTGCGAGATGTCAAAAACGCTTTTAGCGCAAATTAAGGACCCTGCTCAACTGCGAAAATTTGAGCTTGAGCAACTCAAACAATTGGCTCAAGAACTTCGTCAAGCCATTATTGATGCCTTGGCTCAAGGAGAAGGCCATCTGGGCGCTAGCCTAGGGACAGTAGAAATTACCCTGGCTTTACATACCGTTTTTAATACCCCCGATGACCTCCTAATCTGGGATGTGGGTCATCAGGCCTATGGACATAAAATGCTGACTGGCAGACAAGAGGATTTTAAAAAACTCCGCCAATGGGGTGGGATCAGTGGATTCCCAAAACGGGAGGAAAGTCCCTATGATGCTTTTGGTACTGGCCATGCCGCAACCTCTATCTCAGCTTTGCTGGGTCTGGCATTAAGTGCCCAATTAAAAGGACACAACAGACATCATATTGCTGTAATTGGAGATGCCTCTATCGCCAGTGGTATGGCCTTTGAAGCTTTAAATCACTTGGGGACCACTGAAGCGAATGTCTTGGTAGTACTCAATGACAACAGTATGGGGATAGACCCCAGCGTAGGTGCTCTCAAAAACTATTTTGACAAGGTTAAAAAAACAACGCCCCAAAGCCCTAATTTTTTTGAAAATCTAGGAATTCATTATTCGGGTCCTGTAGACGGTCATGACCTCGGCTTGCTCCTTGAGGTACTCCAAAAATTAAAAGAACAAAAAGGGCCTCGCTTACTTCATATTGTCACTAGGAAAGGCAAGGGGTTGGCCCATGCAGAAGATAAACAAATAACCTATCACGCCCCAGGAAAATTTGACCCCCTTACAGGCAAGCTCAATCCTTCATCCCAACAAAATAAGATAAAGTATGCCCAGCTTGTGGGCCACACCTTGACCCATTTGGCCAAATCAAATTCTAAAATTACAGCCATTACACCCGCTATGCCCACAGGCAGTGGTCTGGTAGAAATGATACAGGCCTTTCCAGAACGTTGTTTTGATGTAGGTATTGCAGAGCAACACGCTGTGACACTTGCCGCCGGAATGGCCGCTGAGGGCTTACTCCCCTTTTGTGTCATCTATTCTACTTTTTTACAGCGGGCTTACGATCAAGTGATTCATGATGTGGCGCTTCAGCAACTCCCCGTAATTTTTTGTATTGACCGCTCTGGGATTGTTGGCCATGACGGCCCCACCCACCATGGGGTTTTTGACCTCGCTTTTTTACGTTGTATCCCTAATTTGACTATTGCAGTACCCCGAAATGGGAGGCAACTACAAAATCTATTGTATACCGCCCAAATGGGAATCCAACAACCCCTCGCCATACGCTACCCCAGGGGGTACAGTGAGCTTGAAACAGTGTCATTTGAATTTGAAAAAATCCCTTGGGGAAAAGGAAGCTGCCTGAAAGAGGGAACTGAAATTGCTGTCCTCACTATAGGAACAATTGCTCAAAAGGTAGAAGAAGCCTTAAAAAAAGTAAAAAACCCGGCTCGTTTTTCGCACTATGACCTAGGATTTGTTAAACCCCTAGACAACGAATTACTACACCGCATTTTTAAAAAATACAAACAGCTTATTTGCTATGAAGAAGGCACTACAAAAGGCGGATTTGGGGCTGCTGTCCTTGAGTTTGCTGCCGAAAATAAGTATGCCTTACCCCTTACGATTGAAGGGCTCCCCGATGCGTTTATTCCACATGGAGCACCCAATAAATTATTGGAATTTGTGGGCTTAGATACAGCAGGAATTACTGAAAAGCTGAACGCCCTTTGAAATAACATTACGGAATGATTTCTTTTGGTAAATCGTTTCATATATTTAACCAATGAGTTCAAAAAAACGTCTTTTTTTACTGGATGCTTATGCCCTTATTTTTAGAGGGTATTATGCTTTTATAAAAAACCCAAGAATTAATTCTAAAGGAATGGATACTTCTGCCATAATGGGGTTTACCAATTCCTTACTGGATGTGATCAAAAGAGAGCGCCCCGATCATCTCGCTGTTTGCTTTGACAAAGGGGGCTCCGCCTCACGGACTGAACTTTATACCGACTATAAAGCCAATCGTGATGAAACCCCTGAAGCCATTCGTATTGCCGTTCCCTATATTCAGCAACTGCTTAAAGCCATGCAAATCCCAGTCGTTGAAAAAGAGGGTTTTGAGGCAGACGACCTAATTGGAACATTGGCCAAACAAGCGGAAAAAGAAGATTTTCAAGTATTTATGGTTACTCCAGATAAAGACTTTGCTCAATTGGTTTCAGAAAATATTTTTATGTACCGCCCCGCACGCATGGGAAATGGTATTGAGATCTGGGGGATTCCTGAAGTACAAAAGAAATTTGAAGTAGAAACACCCGAACAGGTGATTGATTATTTGGGTATGATGGGGGATGCCGTAGATAATATACCCGGACTGCCAGGAGTAGGAGACAAAACTGCAAAAAAATTCATCAAAGCCTATGGGAGCATGGAGGGCTTACTCGCCCATACCGATGAACTCAAAGGAAAACTTAAAGAAAAAATAGAGGCGAGTAAAGAGTTGGGCTTATTGTCCAAAGAGCTCGCCACTATTCTTTTAGATGTACCCGTCGAATTTAATGCAACAGATTATGCCCTCAATACGCCGGATGCTGAAGCAGTAACGGCCCTTTTTGAAGAACTCGAATTTAGAAGAATCGCTGAAAATTTTAAAAAACTCTTTTTTTCGCCAACAACCAATGAAACGCCGAGTCAGGCAGAAGTAGCGTCTGAAAAAAAGGCAGGGGGACAGGGGCAGCAATTTGATTTATTTGCGCAACCCGGCAGTGGCACAGCCGCAGATAGCCCCACTGCCGCTCGCAAAAATCTTTCGACAACCAAACACTGGTACCAAACAGTCAATACGCCTAAAGCACGACAACTCCTACTCCAGCATTTGCTCCAACAGTCCAGCGTCTGTTTTGATACCGAAACCACCGCTCTAGATGCGCTTCAAGCAACCTTAGTCGGCATTGCTTTTTCTTGGGAAAAAGCGAAAGGATACTACCTCCCCCTCCCTGAAGATCCAGAGGAAGTGGCCGAAATTCTAGCGCCCTTCAAGGCATTTTTTGAAGATCCCACCATTGAAAAAGTAGGCCATAACCTCAAATACGATTTAAAAGTATTAGCGCAAATCGGAATTCGCGTAGTGGCACCCCTTTTCGATACACTTATCGCGCATTATTTAATTAATCCTGATATGCGCCATAATCTTGACCTCTTATCAGAGACCTATCTGGATTATTCTATGCAGCCCATTACAGAACTGGCAGGGAAGAAAGGTCCCCAACAAATAACTATGCGTGAAGTCCCTCTTGAGCAACAAACTGAATATGCAGTAGAGGATGCCGATATTACCTTACAGCTCAAACACTTTTTTGAAAAAGAAATGCAGGCTGCAGAGACGCTGACACTCTTTAAAGAGGTAGAACTTCCCCTTGTTAAAGTACTCACAGCCATGGAGTGCGAGGGCATTAATATCGATAGTTCCTTTCTAGCGGAACTGTCTAAAGAACTGACAGTAGATATTGCAGACTTAGAAAAAGGTATTTTTGAAACAGCAGGGGAAACTTTTAATCTCGCTTCTCCCAAACAGTTGGGACCCATCCTTTTTGAAAAGCTTAAACTCGTCGACAAACCTAAAAAAACTAAAACTGGCCAATATTCTACTGCCGAGGATGTCTTGTCGTATTTAGCTAAAGAACACGCCATTGTCGCAGAAATTTTAGATTGGCGTTCTTTAAAAAAACTTCAAAATACCTATGTCGATGCACTCCCTAAAGAACTCAACCCCAAAACCAAAAGGATACATACGATCTATAACCAAGCGGTAGCCGCTACTGGGCGGCTGAGCAGTAATAACCCAAACCTTCAAAATATTCCCATACGCACAGCCCGCGGGCAGCAAGTGCGAAAAGCCTTTATACCCCGTGATGAGAACCACCTGCTTATGGCAGCAGATTATTCTCAGATTGAACTGCGTATTATTGCCGCGCTGAGCAAAGACGAAGGGATGCTCAATGCCTTTAATAATAAGGAAGATATTCACCGTGCTACCGCCGCCAGAGTCTTTAATATTTCGCCTGAAGAGGTAAGTCGTGAGCAAAGGAGTAATGCAAAAACAGTCAATTTTGGTATTATCTATGGCGTTTCTGCTTTTGGTTTGAGCCAGCAGACAAGCCTTAATCGGACAGAGGCTAAGGAACTGATAGACACCTACTATACAAGCTATCCCATGTTAAGAAACTATATTCATGCTCAGGTTGACTTTGCCAGAGACAATGGCTATGTAACGACTGTGCTGGGAAGACGGCGCTATTTAAGAGACATTAATTCACAAAATGCCGTAGTCAGAGGTGCTGCAGAACGCAATGCGGTAAATGCGCCCATACAAGGAAGTGCTGCAGATATTATTAAGCTGGCCATGATAGCCATACAAAAGCGACTCGAAACAGAGCAATGGAAATCAAAAATGCTGCTCCAAGTGCATGATGAACTTGTTTTTGATGTACCCAAAGAAGAAATTGAAGCCCTTCAAACCATGGTAAAAAAGGAGATGGAAAGCGCTTTTAAACTAGAAGTTCCCCTTGTGGTTGATATCGGAATTGGGGCCAATTGGTTAGAAGCCCATTAGGCCAAATAAGGCTGTCTTTATAAGACCTAAAAATTAGAATAAAAAATTTTTTCAAACCCATATATAATTGTACATTTGCAGCCCGTTGAATCAATTTTCAACAGTTTAAATTATTTATTGTGAATACATTAAGCTATAAAACAATTTCTGCAAATGCTGCTACAGTTACGAAAGACTGGGTTGTCATTGACGCCAAAGAACTTCCACTAGGAAGGGTAGCCGCCATAATTGCAAATTTCTTAAGAGGTAAATACAAGCCGAATTACACCCCTCATGTAGACTGTGGTGATAATGTTGTTGTAATAAATGCAGCACAGGTAACGCTTAGCGGTAACAAATGGGAACAAAAAGAATATGTACGTCATACGGGATATCCGGGTGGGCAACGCATACTCAATGCGACACAGCTTCACAAGAAAAAAGAAACCCGCCTTGTAGAAAATGCGGTTCGCGGTATGCTCCCTAAAACAAAATTAGGTGCTGCGCTGTTCAGAAATTTACGTGTTTATGGTGATGCAGAACACCAACACCAAGCACAAAATCCAAAAACCATTAATATAAACGATTATCTATAATGGATACTGTTCACACTATAGGCCGAAGAAAAACCTCTGTTGCGCGTATCTTCGTCAGCGAAGGCAAAGGCGAAATCACAGTTAATAAGAAAAAATATACAGAGTACTTTCCTACTGCTACTTTGCAATATAAAATTCAACAGCCTTTATTACTTACTAATAATGAAGGAAACTACGATTTAAATATTACGGTAAAAGGAGGAGGAACCAACGGACAAGCAGAAGCCGTTCGTTTGGCTATCGCGAGAGCACTTTGTAAAATCAATGAAGAATTTCGTGCCGAATTAAAGCCTGAAGGACTCCTAACAAGAGACCCTCGAATGGTAGAGCGCAAGAAATTTGGTCAGAAAAAAGCAAGAAAAAAATTCCAATTCTCAAAACGTTAATTGGTACCGCCTTGAATAGCAAGGCACAGTTCATTCATTTATTAATTAAACCAGTTGCTTAAAGCGCTACGGCGTAAATTAGTTTAGCATCTAAACAAATCTCAAGATCTGTTGCTAATCAAAAGGAACGTAAACTAAAAAAAATGGCAAAACCAGAAGTAAATGACCTGCTCAATGCAGGCGTCCATTTCGGACACCTCACTCGAAAGTGGAATCCCAATATGGCTCCCTACATCTATATGGAGCGCAATGGTATCCACATTATCAATCTTTATAAAACAGCGGCAAAAATTGAAGAAACCTGTGAAGCATTAAAGAAAATCGCTTCTTCAGGACGTAAAATTCTTTTTGTAGCTACAAAAAAACAGGCAAAAGACATTGTAGCAGAAAAAGCCAAGTCTGTAAATATGCCCTACATCACAGAACGTTGGCCTGGAGGAATGTTAACAAATTTTGTTACGATCCGCAAAGCGGTGAAGAAAATGGGAGCAATAGACCGTATGAAAAAAGACGGAACCTTTGAAACCCTCTCAAAAAAAGAACGCTTACAGGTAGATCGTCTGAGAGCAAAATTAGAAAAAAACTTAGGCTCTATTACTGAAATGACCCGTCTGCCAGGAGCAATCTTTATTGTAGATACTACGCGTGAGCACATCGCTGTTAAAGAAGCGCAAAAATTAAAAATTCCCATTTTTGCAATGGTAGATACCAACTCTGACCCCAGAGATGTCGATTTTGTAATTCCTTCTAATGACGATGCTTCAAAATCTATAGAAAAAATCTTAAGCCTTGTATCCGCTGCTGTCGCGGAGGGTCTCGGTGAGCGTAAAAAAGAAAAAGAAGCCACTTCAGAAACAGATGCTGAAGACATGGAAGCTGCGGCTAAGCGAGAGGAAACAACAGTAGCTGCTGAATTGGAAACAGCTGAGGAAACACCAGAAGTAGCGGCCCCAACAGCATCAGAATCAGAGGCTGAACCAACGGAAGAAAAAGAAGCTTAATAACTAAAATAGATAATTGTGAAAATTACTGCATCTGAAGTAAATAAACTCCGTCAAGCAACAGGAGCGGGGATGATGGATTGTAAAAAAGCGCTTGTTGAAGCGGAAGGAGATTTTGAAAAAGCAGTTGAAAATCTCAGAAAGAAAGGACAAAAAGTAGCGGCCAACCGCGCAGACAGAGACTCTTCTGAGGGAGCGGTACTCGCTCGCGTAAATCAAGACCAAACAGCAGGAGTCATCGTTTCGCTAAATTGTGAAACTGATTTTGTTGCAAAAAACGATTCTTACCTCAAACTCGCAAATGACCTAGCGGCACTTGCTCTCGATTACGACAGCTTAGAGTCCTTTTTAGCTGCTCCCTTCGAAGGGATGACAGTAGCTGAAAAACTGACTGAGCAAACAGGCGTAATCGGAGAAAAAATTGAAATCGGTGCCTTTAAAACACTCCAAGCGCCTTTTGTAGGAAGCTATATCCATGCAGGAAATAAAATTGGAACCTTAGTAGGGCTCTCTGCTGCAATCGATACCGGTGAGGAAGTAGCTAAAAATGTGGCTATGCAAGTCGCCGCCATGAATCCTATTGCACTTAATGAAGAAGAAGTTGATGCGAGTGTTGTAGAAAAAGAAGTCGAAATTGCGAAAGAACAGCTTCGTCAAGAAGGGAAACCTGAAGCAATGCTCGACAATATCGTAAAAGGGAAAATCAAGCGTTTTTATAAAGACAATACCTTGGTGAATCAAGACTATATCAAAGACAGTAAAATTTCAGTAGCTGCTTATGTTAAGTCAGCTGGTGATGCTGCAGTTACGGGCTTTGAGCGCGTTGCTTTGTTATAAACCAGATCCCCTTAACATACAAAGCATCCTTCATGGATGCTTTTTTTTACCTTTATTTGATGATTAAAAAACGTTGTGACTGGTGCGTGGGGGACACACAGTATGAAAACTATCACGATCTGGAGTGGGGTGTCCCTTGTTATGAGGCGCAAAAACTTTTTGAATTTTTAATCTTAGAAACCTTTCAAGCCGGCTTGAGTTGGATCACCGTGCTGCGAAAAAGACCGCACTTCCACCAGGCCTTTGATCAGTTTCAAGCGGCTAAGATGGCCGTTTATGGCCCAAAGAAAAAAGCACGCCTTATGGAAGACCGAGGAATCATTCGGAACCGTCAAAAAATTGAGGCGGCAGTGCGCAATGCCCAAGCTTTTCTGTCTTTAGATGAAAAATACGGCTTTGGAAACTTTCTTTGGGAGGCTGTGGGGGGACGCCCACAGACGAATTCATATAAAACAATCGGTGAAATTCCGCCCTATACGCCTGTAGCGGAAAAGCTGAGTAAGACCTTAAAAAAAGAAGGGTTTGCTTTTGTAGGGCCCACAGTAATCTACGCCTTTATGCAGGCAACAGGCATGGTAAACGACCACCTAGTAAGCTGTTATCGCTATGCCGAGATAAAAAACAATTCTTAGAAAGGAAGATCGTCTTCCACCTCATTGGCATCGCCTTCAGCGGGCTCAAATGCCGAAGCAGGTGGCATTGGAGGCATTTCTGAAGGGGGAGCCGCCTCTACAGTGTCTATTCGCCAGCCTTGGACCGAATTGAAATATTTGGTTTCTCCTTGGGGGTTTACCCATTCCCTACCGCGCAGGTTGATTCCGATTTTAACAGATTGTCCCACCTGGTAGACGTTGAGTAAATCGCATTTATCTTGAATAAATTCAATCAATATATGCTGTGGGTATTGCTCTTCTGTTGTCACGACAACTTCACGCTTGCGGAACCCATTATTCCCATATGTTTTTATTTCATCAATCCATTTTATTTTACCGATAACCTCCATATACTTATTGATTTGTCACAAAAATACTAAAAGTTTTAGGGGCACAAACCCTTTCTCGGGTTTTCTTAAATTGAAGTATCTTCGTAGAAAGGGCTGTATGAGAATAATTCAAAAACGCATCTTAAAGCTGAAAAACAGCTGGTTGATTTTTGCCTTTGCCATTGTCATTTTAATACTGTGGAATACAACTGTCCTTTTTCGGAATTTAAGTGAGGAAGAACGCAATAAAATGGAGCTCTGGGTTATGGCTCAAAAAGCCTATATCCAAAACCAAAATTTAAGTAACCTCACTTTTGAAATACTAAAACGCGCAGATCAAAACCCCATGATCCAAGTAGATGCACAAGAACAAATTCTTGAAATTCGAAATATTGAATGGGATCAAAAAAGTGCAGATTCTACGGCGCTCTATCGACTGCTCGAAAAAATAAAGTTAGAAAATGAACCCCTCCTAATTCAATATCGTGACAGCAGCGGCCAACTGCTGATTGACCAGAAATTGTATTATGGCAATTCAGCAACACTCAAAAAATTACAGTACTATCCAATGGCGCTATTGCTGATTATATTCCTCTTCGGTGCGGTCCTCTTTTTTGGTTATAAAACGGCCCGTATCGCAGAACAAAATCGCCTTTGGGCCGCTATGGCAAAAGAAACCGCCCACCAAATTGGGACACCGCTAACATCTATGATGGGCTGGATTACCCTCTTAAAAGAAAAAGGCCCCCTTAGCAGTCCTTTAGTGGAAATTGAAAAAGACATCGATCGGCTAAAATTGATTACTGCCCGTTTTTCAAAGGTTGGATCCACTCCTGATTTGAGTCAAAAAGATGTGGTCGCTGTTCTTACCTCTACTGTGAATTACCTCAAAAAGAGAAGCTCTAAACAAGTGAAATTTCTACTTGATCTCCCTAATGAAAAAATCTTACTCCCTTTAAATGCAGAACTGCTGAGTTGGACTTTTGAAAATTTAATTAAAAATGCCATTGATGCCATGAAGGGAAAAGGCCCACTGCATATTACACTCAAAGAAATGCCGCAAACTGTAGAGATTCTATTCCAGGATTCAGGAGGGGGGATTCGAAAAGACATAGCGGCTCAAATCTTTAAACCCGGTTATACTACTAAAAAAAGAGGCTGGGGCCTGGGCTTATCACTGGCAAAACGAATCGTAGAAGAATTTCATTCAGGAAAAATTAGTCTCCTTAGAACAGAAATTGGGAAGGGCTCTGTTTTTCAAGTACTCTTAAATAAAACTTGAATTACAGCTGTTTGGCTACGGCTTTTTGGAGGCTTGCTGCCAAGGAAGCAAACTCCTCTTCTGTGGGCTGTACTCGGGTCTGAAAAGTAGCCTCCTGCATATTTTGGATGGGGATCAGGTGTATGTGGGCGTGGGGCACTTCTAAGCCAATGACTGAAAGCGCAATGCGCTTGCAGGGTATGACCTCACGCATACCGAGGGCTACTTTACGGGCAAAATCCATCAGCTGATGATATTCCGCTTCGGGCAAGTCAAATAGTCGATCTACGGCTTTCTTAGGAACACAAAGTACATGGCCTTTCGCATTGGGATTAATATCTAAAAAGGCATAACAAGAAGCGTCTTCAGCAACCTTATAGCTGGGAAGGACTCCCTTGATGATTTTAGTAAAAAGGGTCTCCATTAGGATCTACTTATGGAAAGGATCTCCAACTCGATGGTTCCATTGGGTACCGAAATGGCTGCCAGCTCACCTACTTTTTTGCCGAGCAACCCCTTTCCTATTGGAGAGTCTACCGAGATCTTACCCGTCTTAAGGTCTGCTTCACTTTGGGCAACAAGGGTGTATTTCATTGTGGCGCCATTGGTTTTATTTTTTACCTCAACGGTGGACAGCACCAATACTTTAGAATTGTCTAATTCAGACTCATTGACAATTCTGGCATTGGCCAGTGTATTTTCTAATTTGGCAATTTGCATTTCAAGCATGCCTTGGGCTTCTTTGGCGGCATCATACTCCGCATTTTCACTCAAATCGCCTTTATCACGTGCTTCAGCTATGGCCTGTGACGCTTTGGGGCGCTCCACGTCTTTTAAATGATTTAACTCTTGACGTAGTTTTTTTAAGCCCTCTTCGGTATAATACGATACTTTACTCATAATTTCTACGTTTTAAATAAAAAAATCCTGCCTAAAGGCGGATTGACTAACAAAGATACACAATTGAGACTAGTCCTTAAAAAAATTACTGCTTTCTCTCTGCTTATAGTCGCAGTTTTACTTACCTATGGCTGTGGGAAAACCCCTTTGGATCGAAATCCCTATTTGGTAGATATTCGCTTTCAACGAACGCTTAATCTAGCGCTCCCTTTATACAGCGGATTGAATTATACAGGAAATAGTCTCTTAATTGAAGACCTGGGTATCAATGGCGTCATTATTTTTAATTTAAATGGTCGTACTTTTCTGGCTTGGGAGGCTACTTGTCCTAACCACCTGCCTACCTCTTGCTCAAAACTAGGGTTGAAAGGGGTTCTTGCCGTCTGTAGCTGTGAAGCATTCCAATACAGCTTGGCCACAGGTCAGCTCTTAAATCCCAGCGAGGAACTAAATCCTCCCCAGTCATTGCTGTTTTACCAGGTTGACTTTTTTGATGGGCTGCTGAGTATCAGCAATTAACGCTATCTTTAAGCTATGCTGCGTAGTCCCTTTTTTAATCCCTTTTCCTTTCTATTGGTGTTTTTCTGTTTTAGCGTGGAGGGGTATAGTCAGCGCTTAGACACTGATTTTAATGCAGAAAAGCGGGAAGAAAGCAGCTTTAACATCCGTCTTTTACGCCACGGTATTATCGGTGTGAGTAGTCTTCAACATCTCGATTTAAGTGCTGAAGTGCTCCAATTCCATTACCTCACTCGGGGTGGAACTAACTGGGGGTTGACACTCTACAGTACCCAAACCCTCTGGAGGGGGAATAAACAAGACCTCCGTAATACTTTTGATTTTCTAATGAATCCCATAGGAGGCCTTGCCAATGGAAGCATAAGCGGTAAAATCCCCTTTAAGCTGAAGCCTGACAAAAATTCAAATCTGCAATTTTTTCTAGGGTCTAAGTGGATTGAGGGCCCTCCTGCACCCGCATTTAGGACCCCCCGTTTTTTTGATCATTATTTGCACTTAGGCTGGCTGCATCAGCGCCTCTTAGCTGAAGATCCCCTGACAAACAGTAGCTTGTCTTTTTGGCTTTTCCCTTATTTCCAATTGCACCAATCTTCAGCGACAGACCGCAGGCGCTTTTTTGATGAGCTCCTGCCCCCTCTCGCTCAGGGCTATGGCCTAGAAATCGGTATTGACTATAACCGCCAACTCAAATTAAGCCTTTATGGGCAGCAGCTTCTTAATGCCACTCCTCAAAGTGCACTGCGCCTTTTTGTCGCGCGACTGATCGTCGCCTATCGCTTTTAAAAAGAGAGTGTCAATCCCGTCAAAAAGTGAATCCCCGCTTGGGGATAATAGCCCGCCCCCTCTAGAGTCGTCACTGTTCCTGGGTTAGACCAGCTATCGTCATAGGTGTAAAAATAGCCATTGGACTCATAGCGGGCATTAAAAATATTATTGATCAGTAATGACCACTGTATGCTTGCAAGGCCCCTTCTAGGTTGCCAGCGCCTCACTACAGATAGGTCCGAGACAAAATACGCAGGGAGTAGAGAGACCGCCGAATCGATATTGCCCATATATTGCTGACTGACATATTTAGAAAGGAGTCCGATTTGAAAAGCGATAGTAGGTGCATATATCAAGGCATTCCCCGCAATAAAATTGGGAGAATAGGCCAAATTTGTATTTGCTAAAGCCTTAAGGACCCCATCGCGCTTAAAATAAAAGTCCAAATTTTTATTGCTACACAAGGCGATATTGGGTTTCCACAACAATTGATCTAGCAGCTGCCACTGGGCCTCTATTTCCAGTCCTATTCTTCGGCTTCTCCCTATATTTTGACGCAGGGGTGCCCCTACCGCATCAAGTGCACCCGTCAGTACCAATTGGTCTTTATAAGCCATCCAATAGGTATTGACCTGTGCTTGAAAGCGTGGTTTTTTTACCCGCCAACCCAATTCAAAATCATTCAGTTTTTCTGGCTTTGGACTTCCGTTTTCATAATCCGTACGATTGGGTTCTCTTTGGGCTTTTGCATAGGAGAAATAAAGCTTTTGGGCTTCAGTGAGCGCATAGGTAATCCCTGCCTTAGGGTTAAAAAACAGAAACTGATCCGCTACTTGAAATTGTGTTGGCCCCGCCACTTCACCCATTACCTCGTAGTGTATGCCTCTGAGTTGGAGGTCTAAAAAAGCATTCCATTGCGGATTGAGTTGTTGCCCTAATTTGATAAAAGTACTCCCCTCTGTTTTGATGCCTTGGTTTTCATAAAAGCGGTAATTCGGGGGTGTTGCTCCCAGTTGCTGTCCCCAAAGTAAGACACCGTAATGATCTCCCAGATAGCGACTGACCAGTGCGCCCATATTGAGCAGGGTCCCTTGTTGTTGGTAATTGAGACCTAGGGTCATCACATAGTAATCATTGTCTAGCCATTTTTGGGTAATATTCTCAGCTGCATTGGTCTCTGGCGTTTCGGATATTTGGAGATATTCATAGCTTGTTTCAGGACCCAAGCTGATATTGGAGCTGTACCAAAGGTCATTGTATTCTTCATAAAAACCCCGCCCATAAGTATAGTTGAGGCCCAATGAAAAACTCCAAAACGGATTGAGCTGCTCATTCCAATGCAATTGGAAGTGGTCTTGCCTATAGTCGTCTACCTGGTTGTCATAAAAACCCGTTTGAAGGCCATTATCATCATACATTCCGCCTGCAGGATTGGCGCGACGGTCGGTCGCTAAAGTACGTGCATCTACGCCATACCACGCTTGATAGGTGATTTCATGACCCCCAAAAAGGAGCGCCCTGACTAAGGTATTTTTATCTTGATAGCTCCCTTGAAAAAAATAGGATTTTAAATTGGACCGTGCCCGGTCAATATACCCGTCAGAGGCGATCTGTGACAAACGCCCAGAAAATGAAAAGTGCTCCTGGAGTATGCCCGTCTCGAACTGAATACTGTTTTTGCGCGAATTAAAGCTCCCAATACTAGCGCTTAATTCCGCCTGGGCTTCTTTTTTTATCGTTGAGGTCTGTAAATTTAAACTGGCGCCAAAAGCAGCTGCGCCATTCGTAGAGGTCCCTACGCCTCGTTGGAGTTGAATTTGATCTACCGAAGAGATAAAATCTGGCAAATTCACCCAAAAGGTCCCTTGCGATTCTGCATCGTTATAAGGGATGCCATTAATCGTCACATTGACCCGTGTGGCGTCTGTACCGCGTACTCGTATCCCTGTATAACCTATTCCAGCCCCAGCATCACTGGTCGTAACTACCGCTGGCAGGTAGTTTAATAAGATGGGGATGTCTTGGCCTAAATTACGCGCGGCGACCTCTTTTTGGCTTATATTGGTAAAAGTCACAGGGGTATCTGCTCGGGCGCGAATGCCCAGCAGTTGGACTTCTTCAAGGCTAATGAGCGGCAGCGAGTCTCCTGCTTCTTCTTTATTTGGGTTTTGTGCATTTATAAAGAGGGCTAAAAATAAGGCGCAAAGCAGCCATTCCTTTTTGATCATTCGAATCAATTATTCGAATAAAAGGGGTCATTATTCGTTGATTAATTTTGTATTGCTCTAGTTTCCCTTGGCAGCATGACCTGCCCAGGTTCTATGGGTATGCTCTCAGCCCGCCTACTACGGGCACCCCTTTGAGATGTGCTTCAAAGATACAAAAACAAACTTTTTCTCAGCGGACTAAATCCGCTATTGTTTTTACTGGATGAAAAGTCGCTGAGGGAAGCTCGATAAAGAGCGTATTCCAAGCCGCCATCCCCCCATTCCACAAGCCGGGCCATTCTAAAATTTTAATTTTTGTGGCCCCCCTTGTTTTTTCACTGACCATAAAACGCTTTTCGTCTCTAAAGTCGTAAAGCGAAAATTTTTTCCCTTTGTGGTTGGTGATCCCACAAACCATAAGTACAGGATTAAAATGGGTACTTTGCGCGAGTGCCTGCTGGTGGGCGGCATTTTCTGGGTCGAGCTCTACTCCTTCTATAATTTGCAGTGTATTGCCACGGGCGTCTTTTTTCCAAAAAGGGCCGCCTCCCTTGGCGCCCGCATTAGGAATCATTCCACAGATACGGAGTGGCCGGTTGAGGTAATCATAAAGGACACTATTGGGGAGTTTCCCTTGCGGAGCTAAGCGGTAGTCGCGATCAAAATGGGTTTTGATAAAACGACAAATTGAATCCCTATCGGGTGCTGAATTTGGGTGTTGGAGTACCTCCAAAAAATCAAATATTTGATTTTGAATTTGTAGCAGGTAGCCCCCCAAAATTTTCAACCATTTTTCCCCTTCCGCATTGGCCTCATTTAAGAGGATATTATCGATATTTTTAATCCAAATTAAGTCGGCTTCCAGGCGGTTTAAATTTTCGAGTAAAGCCCCATGTCCCCCTTTTCGAAAATCGATTTTCCCTACCTCATCTCTGCCCCATTGCTGCTCTTCATCCAGGCAGGGCGTATCTGTTAGGGGGTGTTGAAAAGAATATTCTACTTTAAACTCACGTCGCTGCTTGGGGGGTAGCTTAGATTGAAAGACTTTTTCCTGTGCTTCGAAGCGGCTACGATGGGCCTTGTCTATCGTAAGGTGGAGGGGCACTGCCTGATGTAAATCTCCCAATTTTGCAGCTTCCAAAAGTTGGGCTTCAAAGGCAGTCCATTGCTGACCGTCCTCATCATTGAAAAAAGGAATCAATGCTTTGGGTAGCTGGGGGTAGGCGAGTTCTTTTTCGTCCAATACCAACCCAATAAAGGCCTCAAAAAAATGACGGTCTGTCGTCAGCTGAATGGAGCTGTTTTCGATAATCTGCTTATAGGCCGTTGGATAAAAAGGCAGCTTTTTGAGTTCTTTAAAAAGGCGCCTAATAAGAACCCCAGAGGGTGATTGAAGATAGGCATCAAAATCAAAATTGGGTTTGTTTTTTTCCTCTTGATAATTAAAAAAGGGGGCAAACATGCGGCTGGCTGCTCCCGAGGCGGGAACAAACTTCATCCATCTACGCGTGTCTTTATACTGATTAAAATAATGGAGGGCGTCCGTGGAGGCTTGGGCGCTCAGTACTTGTATTCCATGACCCAAAGTCGCAGGCTTTATCGCTTTGTCGAGCGGGCTGCCGTGGACTAAATATTCATATTGTCGCTGTAGGAGCTCTAGGGAGCGATTGCTGTTTTGAAGCTGCTCATAATCGGCTTCTGTCAGTGCTTTCATTGTTGTAGTAATTCGTTTATTTGGGCTTTTGCCTTCTCCATTCTTGCCTCGTGGCTCCCCTCGAGCACGCTAAAAGGCAACTTCTTTTCCCGCAATTTGGCTTTAAAAGAATTAAACATCGCAGCTCGCTGATGGGGGCGATCCCGCAGATCATCCGCTTGCCACGGAACATCAATTGCTGTCAGAAAATAATAGTCATAATGGAAATCACGCGCCCAGGCTTGAATACGAGGGTCACAGTAGCCATCAAAATGCGTTTCTGACCAAACTTGAGTCACTAAAATATTGGTATCACAAAATACTACTTTTTTCGCTTCTTTTAGGGCTTTATTTTCTGTTGCTAGCTGTCCCTGCGCGATAGTTATCAGGTCTTCTTGGGTGCAAACTGTTTGCGTTTGGTCCCATTTTTTTTGGAGGTAGCCCCGCGCAAATTCCGCTGCCCAAGTCGTACTATAGGCCGCGGCCAAGGCTTTGGCTAGCGTCGTTTTACCTGTAGATTCGGGTCCGTAAAGGACAATCCTCAGGCAGTCTGTAGGGTCTTGTTGTAGTGTTTTTTCCATTCCAAATAGCCGAAAATAGCAAGGAGGGTAAAGATAAGGTATTGAAAACTAGTCAGCCCCAAACCTTTATAAAGGTATAAGGGGATTGAGATCACATCGCCCACTATCCAAAAAATCCAATGGGCTATTTTTCTTCTGGCCATCAGCCACATTCCAATAAAAAAGAGGGCTGTAGTCAGCGTATCTAAAGGGGCCGTCCAAGAGGTCCAATAGCCCACACTCCAATACAATCCCCCTACAGCAAAAAGGGAAACACAAAAAAGGACGATACTTCCTTTTTTTTCTAAAGTTGTCATTGTCTCTATAGGGTGCAATACCGCGCCTTCTTTTTTTTGGGTCCAGTAGACCCAACCATAAATACTCATCAAAAAATAATAGGCGTTAATTAAGAGGTCCCCGAGCAGTCCCGCCTGGAAAAGAAGGTAGACATAAAGCCCTGTAGAAAGCATTCCTGTGGGGTAGACCCCAATTTTATTTTGTTTGGCGTACCACACACTCAACAAGCCTGTAACTACTGCGGTCGCCTCTATGAGAATCGTCCCAGTAGCATAAGTGCGGTACGGCGCGAGTAAATACTCAAAAATCGGGTTCATAGTCGCTGCGGTCGCCTTTGACTAATTTAAGGTGTGGCATGACAGCATCCTCCTCGGCAAAGGTTTTTTTATCAAGGGGACTAGAGTCGTCATCAGCGCGTCATAGTCTCCATAAATTTGAGTGCTCAGTGGATTTTCTATGACCTTATGGCCTGTGGCCCTCAGGGATTTAATAAATTTTTTTATCGACTCTTTATAACCCTCATTTAAGGGGGTTAGGGTAAGTTCTAGAGAACAGTTCATCTGCTTGTAATTAAGTTGCTAAGGTTAAACAATATTTTTCAAATATTCGAAATTCGAGGGCAAAAGAAGTTTGCTGTTCGCCTTCGATCACCCAGCCTTTCCCTGCAGTCGCTTCAGGGACAAAGGGATCAATCCGCAATTGGGTATTAAAAATCAACCCCTTTTTTTTATAAACTTTATAGAGGGCCTCTTTGGCTGTCCAAATTTGTGTGAGGTAAACCAAGCCCGCCTCTCCTTGGGGGATTTCAGTTTCTGTAGAATGTAAAAAGCGGGGGGCTATCCCTCTAATTTTTTCTTTATAGTGCTCCAGATCTATCCCCACAGGGCGAGAAGAAATTACTACACTCGCCAAATCACGGGTATGGCTAATGGAAATATAACGACCATCAGTAAGGTAAGGCACGCCTTCTGAATTATACTGGTGCATCAAGGGAGGTATTTTTAATAATTTAAGGAGTTGACGTATCGCCAAATAACCCTTTCGGTGCACACTACTTTTTCGCTGTGCAAGGCGCGCCAAGGCGGCAGGAGAAAGGGCAAGACCCTGTCTTAATTCTGCCTCAGTTTCGGTAATCTTCCAAATAAGGAATTCGGTCTGATTTTCGATGATTTCCCGGTGGCATACTGGCATTTGATATTGACTAGAAAGGTTGTATTTTTGCTCCCTAAAACAAAGGTACAACTATGGATGCGAAAACAGCAAAGTACATTCCTTATAAAGTAAAAGACCTTAGCCAAGCCGCTTGGGGAAGAAAAGAAATCACCCTGGCAGAAAAAGAAATGCCTGGACTTATGGCCCTAAGGGCAGAGTATGGTGCCGCCCAACCGCTCAAAGGAGCGCGTATTGCGGGCTGTCTGCATATGACTATACAAACAGCAGTGCTTATTGAGACGCTCGTCGCCTTAGGTGCAGAAGTGACCTGGAGTTCGTGTAATATTTTTTCAACCCAAGATCATGCCGCAGCGGCCATCGCTGAAGCGGGTATTCCTGTCTATGCCTGGAAGGGAATGAATGAAGAAGAATTTGATTGGTGTATCGAGCAGACCCTCTTTTTTGGAGCGGACCGCCAACCTTTAAATATGATCCTCGACGATGGGGGCGATTTAACCAATATGGTTTTAGACCTCTATCCCGAGCTGGTAGCGGGCATCCGTGGGCTTTCTGAAGAAACGACTACGGGGGTACACCGCCTCTATGAGCGGATGAAAAACGGGACCTTACCGCTGCCCGCAATTAATGTCAATGACTCGGTGACCAAGTCTAAATTTGACAATAAATACGGCTGTAAAGAAAGTGCGGTAGACGCCATCCGTAGGGCTACTGATGTCATGCTCGCAGGAAAACGCGTCGTGGTTTGCGGCTATGGCGATGTAGGAAAAGGCACGGCTGCCTCTTTCCGTGGGGCTGGAGCGCTGGTTACGGTAACAGAAATCGATCCGATTTGTGCGCTACAAGCGGCCATGGATGGTTTTGAAGTTAAAAAGCTCGCCACAGTCATAGACAATGCGGATATTGTCTGTACAGCGACAGGAAATAAAGACATCCTTACTGCGGACTATTTCCTTAGAATGAAAGACAAAGCGATCGTTTGTAATATCGGTCATTTTGATAATGAGATCGATATGGCCTGGCTCAATAAAAACTATGGTCCTACCAAATCAGAAATCAAACCTCAAGTAGACCTCTATACTTTAGAGGAAGGAAAGCAAATTATCGTCTTGGCTGAGGGCCGCTTGGTAAACCTCGGCTGCGCGACAGGGCACCCCAGCTTTGTGATGAGTAATTCTTTTACCAACCAAACGCTGGCCCAAATTGAATTGTGGCAAAATACGGACGCTTACGAGAATAAAGTCTATATGTTACCCAAGCATTTGGATGAAAAAGTAGCCGCCCTACACCTCGACCATTTGAGTGTAGAATTAGAAAGTCTTTCTCAAGAACAAGCTGACTATATAGGGGTAACTGTAAAAGGCCCTTTTAAACCAGAATATTACCGCTATTAAGTGAGGCTTAGGTACATAAAAAAACCCCGCAAAAGCGGGGTTTTTTATTTGATTTTATTTTTCTTAAGCCTCAAAAGGGACTACAGAAACATAGGATTTATTGTCTTTCTTTTTAGAAAATTTAACAATCCCATCTACTTTAGCGTGTAGGGTATGGTCTTTCCCGAGGTAAACATTTTCTCCGGGATTATGGGCTGTACCACGTTGGCGGATAATGATATTTCCCGCACGGGCCGCTTGACCTCCAAAAATTTTGACCCCTAAGCGTTTCGATTCGGATTCTCTTCCGTTTTTCGAACTTCCTACTCCTTTTTTATGTGCCATAATACTTTATTTTACTAGTTTTTTAGAAAGGGCGGCAATTAAATCTGCTTTTTTCATGGAAGTAATCCCTTCAATCCCTTTCTTTTTTGCTTCGTCTTTTAGCTGGGCTACAGTCATTGCGCTATAGTCCGTTTTAGCTGCGGGTTTTTTTGCTGCGGCTTTAGTTGCAGCAGGCTTTGCTGCTTTCGCAGGTGCTGCTTTTTCTGCTTTGGCAGCAGCTGCTTTAGGCTTGGCTCCGCTCGCTTGAATTTTTTCAATAACCAATTCAGTTAAGGCTTGACGGTGTCCGTTTTTCACTCGGTAGCCTTTTCTTCGTTTTTTCTTGAATACGATGACTTTGTCTCCTTTGAGGTGACTCACCACTTTGGCTTCAACAGAAGCGCCGGTGATAGCCGGGGCGCCAAGGGTCACTTTCTTTCCATCGTCTAACAGATAAACTTGGTCAAAAGAAACTTTGGCCCCTTCTTTGTCTGCTAAGCGGTGTACGTAAAGCTTTTGGTCTTGCACAACTTTAAATTGCTGCCCTGCTATTTCTACTATTGCGTACATTTTCGTTTGTTTTTGTGGACGGCAAATATAGTCATTTTTATGGTAAAACAAACTTTTTCTCGCCCTATTCCTTATCGATGGCAAAACGGCCTGGACCCGTAAAATAAAGGGCTAAAAAGGCGATGAGGTAGACAAAAGATTTTTCTTTTCTGGAAAAAGGGTCACCGTCGTGGGCGATAGCAAAGGCAACCAGCATGGTGAGGGTCGGAAAAAGAGTGGCCCAGCGGGTTTTCCAACCTATGATTATAAAGAGCGGCGCGATAAATTCACCGATAGCTGCTAAAATCAGAGAAAGTGTGGGCCCAAGTCCTATGGGGTCACCAAAGTCAAAATTACCTTGGAGCACTTTGACAAATTTCCCATAACCATGGGTCATTAAACCTATAGCAAATCCGATACGGAGTAAGAGTAAACCAAAATCCACTGTTGTTTTTTTCATGATGAGGGGTTTTTTATTTTAAAGATACACTTTCTCCTAGTTCTGCAAATAAAAATCTAGGGTCTTGTCAAGGCCTTCTTCAAATGAGGTAGTAGGCTGCCAGCCCAGTTCTTTTTTAATTTTTGAGGCGTCAATTGCATAGCGGAAGTCGTGCCCAAGGCGGTCTGTAACAAATTCGATTAAGGCAAGAGACTGCCCTGCAGGGCGGTCTAAGCGGGCGTCAATTTTTTGGATTAATTCATGTACCAGGTCGATATTACGCCGTTCATTATTACCCCCCAAAAGATAGGTTTCGCCGGCTACACCCTGATGAAGGATTAAATCTATGGCGGCGGCGTGATCCTCTACATAGAGCCAATCCCGAATATTCGTTCCTTCCCCATAAACAGGCAGTGGCTTTTGGGCGGCTATATGTTGGACCATAAGGGGGATTAATTTTTCACTATGCTGCCCAGGGCCGTAATTATTGGAGCAATTAGAAAGCACCACAGGCAGCCCATAGGTGTGGAAATAGGCGCGCACCAAATGGTCGGAGGCCGCTTTAGAGGCGGAATAGGGAGAACGCGGATCATAGGTCGTCTGCTCGGTAAAAAAACCTTCAGCGCCCAGACTGCCAAAAACCTCATCGGTAGAGATGTGGTAAAAACGTTGCTGGGTCGCCTGATTGCCCCAATGCTGGCGTGCCGCCTCAAGCAAGTTAAGCGTACCTTGAATATTGGTCTGGGCAAAAGCAAAAGGGTTTTTTATGGAATTGTCTACATGAGACTCTGCCGCCAAATGAATGACCGCCTCAAAGTCGTACTTTGCAAAAAGCGCTTTAAGCCCCTCAAAGTGGGTAATATCTGCTTGGATAAACTCATAATTAGGTGCCTTTTTAAACGCCTCAAGAACCGACAGGTCTGCAGCATAGGTAAGGGCGTCTAAATTGACAATGCGAGTGTCAGGATACTCTTTAAGCATATGCCGTACCACATGGGCGCCGATAAATCCCGCACCTCCCGTAATTAAAATCGATTTAAAGGCCTTCATTGGCTTGAATTAGTTGAAGGCAATCCGCCAAAGCGTCTTCCCAATTTCTCAATGATAAAGATACATTCTTTTGAATACGCAGGGTATCCAAAGCAGCGTAGTGCGGTCTGCGGGCAGCTGTAGGGTAGTCTTCAGACAAAATGGGGCGTAAAGCAGCCTTACTCCAACTGAGTGCCACTATTTGTTGTGCAAAGCCATACCAAGATGTCGGCGGGCCTTGG